>Ga0209086_10000078_pt1 | contig 88685 bp, 73 predicted proteins | sample M_130207_XF_Meta_FD_187312 | JGI IMG/M metagenome (GOLD analysis project Ga0209086, IMG submission 187312) | Freshwater microbial communities from Lake Montjoie, Canada to study carbon cycling - M_130207_XF_MetaG (SPAdes) (version 2) | ecosystem: Environmental > Aquatic > Freshwater > Lake... | reverse complement strand
GTCCAACCACTAGTAGGCCAATTTAATATCTTTTGTGGATTTGCACTACTATCATAATTCATATAAATAGAACCTTTTGGATATATTAAATCCAACAATTCGTATCTCAATCGATTTCCGTTCCCACTTACATCAAGTACTCCTGGAATATAAATTGTTTCACCAGTTGTTCCCAATACAATTTGATTATTTGTGGTAATGGTTGCATTTTGACCGATGGCAGTTGAATAACTGTAATTATTACCAGTAATACCCGCATTATAACCGACCATGGTATTATAAATACCAGTAACACCAGTGTAACCACTTTTATAACCAACTGCTACATTACCATAACCAGTTGTATTTTGAGTTAATGACAATGTTCCTACTGCTGTATTGTTACTACCGGTAGTATTATTTATTAATGCATTGTATCCAACTGCTGTATTATTTACCCCTGTATTTCCGTAAGCCAAGTATTTTGGCAATGCTCCACTTCCAAAAACGGTATTTGAAGAACCGCTAATACCTGTATTTGTAAGGTCCTTATAATTTGGTAAGTTACTATAAGAGGCAGATTGATTCCATAAATAAATATTATCATAGGTAGAACTTGATTGTGAACTATTTCCAGAAACAACGGTAATGCTTTGTCCAAAAGGAGCAATTGTTAATGCGGTATTGGTTACATTCGATGCATCAAAATTCAAAGAACTATTTTGTGTAAATGTATTCCCGAAATCAGAGGATAAATAAACATAGTATTTCGTGGTTGAATATTTGGTGATATAAGCGATATATTGACCACTGGCAGATACCGATACGGAATTATAATTGGTAGTTGTACTTGAACTAACCGTTGTGGTTAATTGTTTCCATGAAACCCCATAATTACTAGATACATAAAAATAATTACCACTTGTTCCAACGATTTGATATTGACCGGAAGCAGAAATACTTGTCGAAAGAATGGTATTATTAATAACACCGGTACTTACACTTGTCCAAGTTTTTCCAAAATCGTTGGATTGATACAAGTAAGGGCTATTTGCACCAGAACCAATCAATTGATATTGTCCAGAACCGGATACCGAACAACTACTATAATTTGCACTAGCATCATAAGGTATGGAGGAAATACCTGTCCAACTATTATTCGGTTCACCAAAGTTATTTGATAAATAAGCACCATAAGTGGCTCCTGAAGGATAAGAACTTTTATTTATAGATATTAACATATATTGACCAGAGGCAGATATACTAGATGAAGTAAAATTACATTGACCTGAAATGTCTGAAACTGCTTTATTATTACTAAAATCAACTCCATAATTGGTAGATATAAATATTCCTGGAACACTTGGGCTTGTACTTGCATTACCAGTAAATATTTGATATTTACCAGAAGTTGAAATGGCAGAAGAAGTAAAAGTCATAGGAAGAGACTCACTTCCTGTATTAAATGATACATCCCTCCAACTAACACCATAATTACTAGATTGTAATATACCATTATTATTTTTCACACCATTATCATTACCTTTGGTAACAATTTGATATTGTCCAGAAGCAGAACTCGAGACAGAGGTATAATATGGATAATAAGTACCTGGATTCGTTTCTAAAATATTTTGTACTAATGAAAAGGTATTGTTTTTATAATTGACAATATTTTGCCCAAAGTCGGCAAATACATCCATCGTTCCTGATGCGCCTGCACCAGCAGCGCCACCGGAAGAAGTAAGTGTAGCAATTGAACCAGATATATCTAATCCTAACCCACTACTGATTTTCAAAGTAGATATTTTATTACTAGAAACATCCGTACCATTTGTTACCGTAATAATTGCTATTCCAGTAGGTCCTGTCCACCCTGTCCATCCTGTCCATCCTGTACAGCCTGTGACACCAGTATAACCTGTATAACCTGTCCATCCAGTATAACCAGTTGCACCTGTGACACCAGTGACACCCTTTGGAGTTAGACTCGATTGTAAATAACTGTATCCACCTGTACCATTTAAATATTCATATTGAACTGTTACCCGGGCGTTTGTGCTTGATGCATTATCAGCATACAATCTTAAGAGTACACTATCTTTGGCTGGATTCACGGTTGTATAAGTACCTACTGCTGGAATTACATACGAGGTACTTTGAACATTCGAAGTAATTTCTTTTGTATTACTTTTAGCAAAAGGACTCTGAACATTACTTGCATCTGCAATGGATAAAGTATAGGATAGAGACACATCCCCATTACTAATATCTGAACCACAATAAATATACAATCCATAAATTCCATCTGGGATTTCGGTATTTGTTACAAGATCGGTTAGAGTTGCAAATGTACCAATTAAAGTATTTGTACTATTATTACTAACATCAGAAGTGACAGATATTCCACCAGAAAGATTGGTTGTTGTACTTAACAGTTGTGTATCTACCGAACCATTTCCTAAGGTAGGACCATCCTGGCTATAATTTAAAAATAAAACTAATCCTCCGGCATTTCCATCATTTCCTCTTGCTCCGGTAGGTCCAGTAACACCTGTGTATCCTGTATAACCAGTTCTACCTGTATAACCGGTCCAACCGGTATAACCTGTTCTACCAGTATAACCAGTGAAACCTGTATAACCAGTTCTACCTGTATAACCGGTCCAACCTGTATAACCTGTTCTACCAGTGTAACCAGTCCATCCAGTATAACCAGTTCTACCTGTGAAACCTGTATAACCTGTAAAACCTGTATAACCTGTTCTACCAGTATAACCTGTAAAACCGGTATAACCAGTTCTACCAGTATAACCAGTTGCACCAGTTGCACCTGTGACACCCTTTGGAGTTAAACTTGATTCCAGATAACTATATCCACCTGTCCCATTTAAATATTCGTATTGTACCGTTAAAGTTTTACTACTACTAGAAGAATTATTTGCATATAAACGTAAAAGTATACTATCCTTGGCTGGGTCCACCGTTGTATATTTGCCTACTGCTGAAATCACATAAGAGGTGGTTGCGTCGGTTGAGGTAATTTTTTTTGCATTACTTGTAGCAAAAGACTGAGTTTGAACATTACTTGCATCTGCAATGGTTAAAGTATAATACAAGGACACATTACTTATATCATTTGTTCCACAATAAACATACAATCCATAAATTCCATCCGGTATTTCAGTATTGGTTACAACATTGGTTTGGGTAGAAAAGTTAGTCAATAAGAAATTATTACTACTTGCGTCAATGGTATAAGTAATAGATGTTCCACCAGAATCATCCGTGGTTGTACTTAAAAGTTGTGTATTTACCGAACCATTTCCTAAGGTAGGACCATCCTGGCTATAATTTAAAAATACAACCAATCCTCCGGCATTTCCATCGTTTCCTCTTGCTCCGGTAGGTCCTGTCCATCCTGTTGCACCTGTTCTACCAGTATAACCAGTCCATCCTGTTGCACCTGTTCTACCAGTATAACCTGTCCATCCTGTATAACCTGTCCATCCTGTTGCACCTGTTCTACCAGTATAACCTGTCCATCCTGTTGCACCTGTTCTACCGGTATAACCTGTATAACCGGTAGAACCTCCTCCACCGGAAGAATTGGAAGTAATTGTTGCAGTTATATTTGAACCTGAACCACTTATATTTAAATTTAAACCACTACCTATACTCAAAGTAGAGACACTATTATTTGAAGTATCTGTTCCATTTGTTACAATAATAAATGCTTTTCCTGTAGCACCAGTTACACCTGTATAACCAGTCCATCCTGTTGCACCTGTTCTACCTGTATAACCAGTCCATCCAGTATAACCTGTTCTACCTGTATAACCAGTCCATCCTGTATAACCTGTTCTACCAGTATAACCAGTATAACCTCCTCCACCTGAAGAATTGGAAGTAATTGTTGCAGTTATATTTGAACCTGAACCACTTATATTTAAATTTAAACCAGTGCCTATACTCAAAGTAGACACACTATTATTTGAAGTATCTGTTCCATTTGTTACATTAATAAATGCTTTTCCTGTAGCACCGGTTACACCTGTACAACCTGTCCATCCTGTAGCACCAGTTGCACCTGTTACACCCTTTGGGGTTAAACTTGATTCCAGATAACTATAACCTCCAGTCCCATTTAAATATTCATATTGTACTGTTATATTTGCACTAGTATCACTAGAAGAATTATTTGCATATAAACGTAAAAGTATACTATCCTTGGCTGGGTCCACCGTTGTATATTTGCCTACTGCTGAAATCACATAAGAGGTGGTTGCGTCGGTTGAGATAATTTTTTTTGCATTACTTGTAGCAAAAGACTGAGTTTGAACATTACTTGCATCTGCAATGGTTAAAGTATAATACAAGGATACATTACTTATATCATTTGTTCCACAATAAACATACAATCCATAAATTCCATCTGGGATTTCGGTATTGGTTACAACATTGGTTTGGGTAGCAAAGTTAGTCAATAAGATATTGTTACTACTTGGGTCAATGGTATAAGTAATAGACGTTCCACCAGAATCATCCGTGGTTGTACTTAAAAGTTGTGTATTTACCGAACCATTTCCTAAGGTAGGCCCATCCTGGCTATAATTTAAAAATACAACCAATCCTCCGGCATTTCCATCATTACCTCTTGCTCCGGTAGGACCAGTAACACCAGTATAACCAGTAAATCCTGTACCTCCTGGACCAGTAGGTCCTGTATAACCAGTTGTTCCCGTAGGGCCAGTAGAACCACTTGAACCAGAAATAGTACTACCATTTACGGTAAGGTCGCCTAATATATTTAAATTTCCTGGAATAAGAACATTCTCATTGGATGTACCTAAAACAATTTGATGGTCATCATCAATGGTCGCATGATACCCAATTGCGGTTGAAAAATTATAAATATTTGTATCACCAGACATTTGTCCTGAATTATCTCCTAAATAAGTATTAAAAGACCCACTCATATCATAGTAACCAGCACTATTTCCTAAAGCGGAATTATGATTGCCTTTATTATTAAACAAAGATAGATTACCAACCCCGGTATTTTCACTACCGTTTACATTTTTAAAAAGGGCTTGAGTCCCTACAGCGGTATTATTATGACCAGTTACATTCAATTGCAATGAAGAAGAACCAACTGCTACATTACTATTTGCTTGATTATTTAATAAACTAGCAGTACCTAAAGCAGTATTATAATTTCCAGAAACATTGTAAAGTAAACTATTGGTTCCAGCAGACACATTACTAAAACCATCTTGATTACTTGTTTGAGAGAAAGCACCTAAAGCAGTATTTACATTTCCAGTAGTATTTTGATAAGAAGAAGCATACCCAACGGCAGTATTTTGTATTCCAGTTGTATTATTTTTCAAGGAACCATCTCCATAATTTGTATTTTGTGACATTTATAATAATTATTATTATAATAATTATTATTTTTTCTTAATTTTATTTTAATTATTTTACTCCCCTTGCATATTCACCCGTTTGCATATTGCATATTCACCCGTTTGCATATTCACCCCATTGCATATTCACCCGTTTGCATATTCACCCCATTGCATATTCACCCATTTGCATATTCACCCGTTTGCATATTCACCCGTTTGCATATTCACCCCTTTTTCAATATGTATGATTGAAAAAAATAACACTAATTACACATTCGGTCACGTTGAAAAATACCATCATTCAAATATGAAAACCCTTTCAATCCATCCAAATTACCTCTTATATTACCAAACCCTCCATAATCATAAGTTGTTCCAAATCCAAAAGCATTATAACCAAAGTATTTTGGATTCATTCTTTTTTCTGACCAAAAAAGGAGGATTTGATTCACTAGTAAATAAAGAAAAAATACAATTAGTAAACAAATAAAATATTTATATAAAATTTGAGAGACCATTTACAAAAATGATTGATATATATAATCCTTTATTTTCTTTTTTCTCTCTTTCTTTTTCTTTTTCTTAGAAAAAACTATAATATCTGTTATATTATATAGAATAAAAATGTCAAGTGCTTTTTATCCATTAGGTATGAAATCATATAATAATCATGTTCCTCAAGGAGGATATAAAACATGGAAAGGAACCGGTGTTTTTAGTAATCCAGTTGGTATTTCAGCCGGTCATATTCGTCCTTTAACAAATAAAGACCCTGGAAACGTTTTTCCAACCGGATTTGGATTACCTAGACCAATCAAACATTTTAGAAAAGGTCGAGTGATTGCTGTCCCCCCCATTCCGATTCAAGACGAAAATAATTTGGCACAGAAATTCGAAACTTCTCTCATTGATTATAATCTAAATCGAAACGTGAAGTCTTCATATGGTACTTCTTTGGGAGGTGGCGCAGGAGGTCGAGGTCTTTTAAATCAAGTAATGGATACTCCAGGAAGTTATCTTGTCAAGCAAAATAATCCTGGAGAAATATCCAACATTGTAAATCTTACCAAGGACTGTCAAACATGTCAAGGAGTAGGTTTAGTTGTAAATTATTATCCAAATAATACTTATTTAACCGAAAATCCTGAAAGAGTTACTACCAGTCCCACTTTTTGTTGTAATGAAGAGAGAAAAGCAAGAAGACGCGCCTTACCTGCAAATACCAAACTCCCTAAAAATTACTATACGACTCATTTTCAATATTTACAAAATCGTTGTCAAACTTATGAACAACGAGCATTCAATTTCCAATCAAATTATCCAGTAGAATTAATTGCAGAAAATACAAATAACCCCGCTATTACCGCCGCCGCATTAAAAGCATCAAAACCAGGAGATCCACTTTCTTATTTAAATACTTATTTTGCCAATTGTCAACCAAACGGTGAAATTCGCGAGGCTTCGGAACTTAATATTATTGATAAAGTGGTTGAAATCTTAAAGAGCGAAAATATTCTTTCTCCAGAACAAATTGCCACGCTAAAATCACTGATTTATGTTTCCATCAAAACATTGGAAGAATTTTATCAGTATTTGAATGATTTACCAAACCCTGCCAAAGACCTGGCGTTGGCCGCTTTTGTCGCTTTTATTCGTAATCCTTATATAGGAATCCCACTCAGTGGTCCATCAAATCCTTTAGGATGTAAATTAGTCGTTTATAAACCGAATAATCCACAATTTGCTCAACAAGGAGCAGTTCAAAGTAGTACACGAATATTGAAACTCAATGTCGACACGATCAATTGTAATTTACAAAGTTTTAATGAACCAGCGAGTTGTAATATTACCACTCCCTTTATTTTGAAAAGTAAATCCGCCCCTTGTCGACCACAATATTTCACCAAGAATGGAAATCCAAAAACTTGTTTCAAAAACGCAGACGATTATTCCGCCAAGTATCTTCCAGGAAATGTATATCGTGGACGTTATTTTGCAACCGCTCCTGGTGGATTACCGCGATAAATAAGTTAAAATATACCGATATCTATCGAGTTATAAGGAATCTTAAATTTTTCACACCATTTTATCGATTTATAAATATGCATTTTAATTAATTGATTCATTTTGTCCTTATTTTTATTTTTGAAAAAAAGAATCATTTGATGAATGGCATCTAATTGTTGTTGTCCAAGAATAATATTAATATCATTTATTTTTGAAACAAAATAACAAGGCAAAGAAGAATCGATGATGGAAGAAATATAAATAGGCATTTTCATGTTTTTTTCTTGATGAACCTTGAATTTTTCCAAATAATAGATGAATTTTTCACAATAGGATGGTTTAGAGAAGGAATCTTCGATAAAATTCTTACAAATGAGATATTTATGAAAAGTCGCCATATTATTAACGGTCGGTTTCATGATGTATGTTTTTTGATAAAGGGAGGATATGAAATAAATAATATCCAAGACAGGTTTCAAGAAAATAGTATTGATTTTAATAATACAAAATCCGCCTTGTTTTTGTGTTTTTAAAAGAAGTATTACAATTTGAATCAGTCCAATGATATAATCATTATCATTTTGATATTTTTCTTTATTTAATTCATAAAAAATAAAATCAAAATTTTTTTCTGTTTCTTTCGAAGAAGAAGAAGCAAAAGAAAAAGAATCAAAGGATGAATAATAACTGATTTCATCATTCAGATGTTCTCTTACTAATTGTATACATTGATTGATAGAATCTGTATTTGGACTAATATTTAAAATAGAAATGTTTTTTTTATGAAAATTTTCAAATAAATAAATGGTTTTGATAATTTCATAAAAATCATAAAAATTTTCTTTTTGACCTTTTACACAATTGCAGATTTTACATCGATGAACATTTGAAATGGAAGAATCCTCCCTAGGAGGATTGTCTTTCAACTGATTTGTCGGTAACGGTTGCCCTTTCACATCTTGTCTCCCATTATAAATGTTCAAGGATGTAAGTGTGCAATCCGGATCACCTTTCTCAGGCTCCCTACGGGATGTCAACGAATTGGGCTCCTTGCAAAGGTGTAATTTACTTACTGAAAAATTTGAATTGGGTATTTTTTTAAAAAGATATTCATAGGGATGAAATATTCTTGATATTGATTCTATCTTTGAACCATTACTAACGTAGTTATAGTTGTAGGTTTCGAATAATTTTTCATAATCATTCATAGATTCATTTATTGGTAACAGTTGCCCTTCCATATTTTGTGGGACGCCCTCCCGAAGGGAAGGCGTCCCATTATAAATATTCAAGGGTGTAAAGAGGGATTCCTTTTTTTGTCGAAAAAAAAGGTCAATTAATTGGTCCGTTATTTTTTGATAGGAAGAAAAAAGACTAGGAGAAATACAAGGTTCTAATCTTTCATTTTGTATATTCATTTGTATTAAAAAAGAATGATTCGTTTTTGGTAATAAGTAATAAGTCATCTGAAATAGATATTTATGATAGAATTTAAATTTTATATATAATTATATCATAATTTTTAAGTGTTTTGTACTTGAATTATTATTGTCTTTATACCTAGACACCTAGACTCCTAGGTTTACAAGTAAATAAATATATTTCATTTATGTAGTGCTTGAAGACGCTTCTAGTAAAATAATCTTCTTATTGATTTTTTTGATTTTTTTCTCTCCAGGTTCTTTTTCCTTCTTTTCTTTGACTACTTTCTCTTTCTTTTCTTTGACTACTTTCTCCTTCTTTTCTTTCACCACTTTCTCCTTGTTCAACTCTTTTTTTGTTTCTACATTCGAAACATTGGAATCATAATCTTCTACCTCAATTTGCACTTTTTCAGAATTAATATTTCTTACTTTTTTATAGATAAAATACCGATTTAAAAACGAAATCTTCTTTTCATTCGCGTTCATTGTATAAGCCTCCCCGTAATCTTTCTTCTTATAAGGATTTTTCTTACATTCATTTTCCATTTCATTATACAATTCACTAAACATTCCACTCCCTTCTTGAAATCCCAGCGTTTGTGCTTCCATACGGTCCACTAATTTGAAACCATAATCTTCCATTAAACGATTCATATAATCAAAATTCACCAAATATTCGGGCATAAATTGATTAATTGTTTCCTGGTACACATCGATTTGATATCCAATCGAACTCGAATTATCTTTGAATTCGGTCGCTTTATATCCTTTACGAATTTCCCAGATTTTCTTATCATCTTCTACGATTTGAACACTTTCTCCCGGCGCTTTTTTCTTTAATAATTGAAAGATGGTTTCTCCATCATAACATGTGCCGATAAAATACCCGTCCAATTTGGTACATTCTGCCAAATTACGCAGAAATCCCGTTAAAGTCTCCGGATTCTCCCATAAATAATGAATCGCGAATTGACACGATGAGACATTGAACCCTTCTTGACCTTTTCCATATTGTCTTACGACACCCTTTCCTAATTTATCTTCGTCTTTGGTTCCCTTTCCAAAAACCGCATTGGTGATTTGTATCGCTTTATCATTTAGCATTGCCGCACCATTACGAATATTGAACGCCGAATTCCCATTGACAAAAAGCGCATAAGGCATATTCTTATTTTTTTTTCGATAATTCAAGAAACGAGCGCATGCTCCATCTAAACGATTCTCCAAATTATCTTTGGAAATATCAATCCCAAACACGAAAGATAAATGCGCGGCAATCCATTTCGGGAAATCGCCGCCTTTCCCACACGCATAATCGACCAAGGTATCACCGCGTTTCGAAACGCCCAAGATCAATTTGCGTTTTACATATAAATTATGAAAATCGCGTAGCCCCTCTGTTTTCGATAAAGCGCGACTTCCCGATACGCGATTGTAATAAATATCTTCATTGACCGATAAATCTGGAATGTTGGACCCAGAACAAATCATTTCTTCCGTAATCGGATTATGAATCGACTGCCAATTACTATTAGCAACATGATACGCATTGCCAAAATTACTTAATCCTTGACGATATTCCGCCGTTTTATCATAACGAACACGAAGGGGTACCCATCGCCAACCTTTTTCCAAATCAAGATTGTAACTGAATTCAACAATGGTATCTGTTTGAAATACGTCGCCTTCTTCGGTAAACATTTGTTTCACATTATTATCGTCATTACGAAGCATCATATGCGCAATTCCTGCCTCAGGATCATATGGATTGGTCGGATAGAATTGCACCGGTTTTGCTTCCTTGGTATTTTTTTCTTCCGTATTATCGAATTCTGGAAGTCGGTCCTCCAATACATCTTGACAAGGATTCAAGTATCCATGCATTTTTTCAATAAACGTACATCGGAGTTGAATCGTTTTGTATTCATTTAATTGAACCGATTGCATTGTATTGGTTCCGTCTTCAAAAATGGGGGTAACTACATCTTCGCCGTTCACCGTTTTCACCGTCGTAACCAAGAAATCAATCGTATTGTATTGCGGCGGTTTCCATTTGAAGGACCATTCCCAGGTGATTTTACTAAGAGGTCCCGTTTTCAAATTCTTTCCTGATTCTGATTCTTCATTGGCACCGACGCCTAAAAAGGCGGGTGTAAAAATGAGTCCATCCGTATTGTATTCGAACAAGTCAGCATTGGATTTCGATAAGATTTGCCTGCAGGCTTCAAAGATACCATCGTTTTCTGGATTCAATGGATAGAATTGTTTGCATTCAATCCGAATCGGCGATAAGATTTCATTGTCTTTTTTATATTTTGATGCAATGGTTGCAGAAGATTTATTATTATTATTACTCTCGGTTTTACTCATGATGGAAACTGCGGACAAGCCCTTTACACAATTTTTCAAAAGTTGATATCTCGATTCCGTTGTTTTTTCTTTCTTTAAAATAAAAGGAAATCCACGGACATCTTTTTTATGCAAATAATAAATATCAAAAGCGGCATACAAATTAATGAAAACACCTGCTTTGTCTCGCATAATTAATTCACCATCAATTAATGTCTCAAATAATTCAATGTTGGTCGTTTTTGCTCCCGTGAAAATAACGTTCATATTCGTATTGATTAAATAGATTTTTCCTGTTCCAGCGATAAACAAAAGATGCCGTTCACCGTCCGCCTTTTCAGTAACGGTATATCCGGCACGAATATTCGGTACCTTTGAATTTTCATCGATGGGAGCGACATTTTGCATTTGAAGGGTATAAGAAGAAGGGCCGATAAAATTACTATTGTAAACGGGTTTATTTGCATCGTATTTATCCTTATAAATCATTTGCATATATTGTTGCATCGTCTCTTTTTGTTCTACATATGAAACCGGATAATTGGTTCCTTGAAGACCGCCCAAAACATACTTGATACATTTCTTTAATGCTTCCACCACCGATTTCGCATCTTTGTAATTGGTTCCTGGTCCGATCAAAGAATTATCGATTTCCAATTCGATTTCATACGTTTCTGGGTTGGTAAAAACACCGGATTCTTCCGTTGTATACGCTAATTTATAGTCACGACCCGCTTTCGAGGACGTTTTTACAATACTGATGTCTACATTGACTGGATAATCGGCGTGTTTGAAAGTGACTCGATTGATATAACGAAATGTTTTCTTGGAATTGTTCCAGGTTTCAATAATGCCGCGATTGACCCCGACCAAACCATAGGTTTCTTCTTCCGTTTGATAGGAAACACGAAAATTAAAATCGTTAAAGTAAACTGGTTTGACTGGAATACGAACGTCTTTTCCGTCTTTGGGAGAGAGAAAGGCGGGTTCTTTTTTGGTAAATTTTACGGAATGCGATGCTTTCTTAATGATTTCGCTTACATTATTGGTACGACAATATTCTTGGATCAGATGATAACCATTGATTTCCGTACGAATGTTGGATATTTTGAAACGTCCTGTGCGTCGGTCTAAAAATTCATTTTGGATACGTAGACTATAATCGCCATTTTCATTGGTACTCGTAAAACCAAGTGATTTCATCTTTTTAATCACATTGTCGTAGTCGTTTTTAGAGAGGGGTTTTAATCCGGTGATTCTTCGGTCACCGGTACCAAAACGGACTTCCAATTCATTCTTTTTTTGAATGTTTTTGATATTCACCGTGGATTGATAATAGAGTTGAATCAATTTATCCAAATAAAGAGCATTTTCTTTTTCTTTTTTCGCCTTTTCTTCTTTGGAATATGTAGTAGGATGTTCTTTTTTCTCATTCAATTCGATGTCATCGTTTAAATCCAAATCCTCTTCTAAATCAACCATGTCTTCTTTTTCTGTATTCATGATAATAATTCTTAATATATTATAATGATAAAACTTATTTTTATCTTATTTTCTATCTTTTAAATATAAAAATCAATTTTATAGTAGGGGGACATACGTCCCCCCTTACCTACGGGAGACCACCTCCTTGCTGTTTTTGATTGTTGTATGGACGCGCGACGAGTATTTACAAAGAAAAGGACAATGATATTATGCTTCGCGAAATATCATTGTAGAGATGGTTGTAGAGCCCGCGCCGAGTTAATTAAATAAAATACTATTAAAAACAGCAAGGAGGGGGTCATAGGGGGGACGTATGTCCCCCTATTAACTGGACAATCGCTTCATAAAGCGCCTGTTTTGATTTATTTTTTATTTTGGCCGTTTTCTCATCATGATAACTCGTTTCTAGTCCCAACTTCATTGAAAAATCAATTAAATCAGCAACTTTGTAAGCAGTAATAGCCTTGACTGGTTTTTCAATATTTTCGATTTTATAAAGAGTTGTTCGAACTTTTTCTAATAACAAAGGGTCGGTTCCTTGATACACATATTTGGTCATTTTGTTTGGTTGATCTACGCGTTTGATTAAATGAACAGGTTCTCCTTCGTTCTCATTCATTTCAAAATACGTTTTTTTGGAAACATACAAAACATTCAACTTTTCCAAATGACAAAGCGATAAAAAAGTGCGAATATCAATCACTTGTTCATTGACTAAATCATTTTCAATATGAGTCATCGATGGAAATTTAATAGATTGTTTTTTAAAGATTGCTTTTTCATTTCGTAAGACATCTACATAATCGATTTTTATTTTTTTCTCTTTGACCAATGTAATTTTCTCATTATTTAATAATTCATAACTGGTTTCTCCATTTTTGATTACGTAAAAACACCAAAAAAGTCCATCTTTTTGTCTGGGTGAAAAGAAATCTTCTTTCTCTTTTTCTTTTTCTTTTATAATTGGAAATTCTTTCTTTTCCTTTTTCTCATTCAGTTTGTCAATACGTAAAGAGGTAAACATATAATATTCTAAATCGTTTAAAATATTATCTATATCAGGATTTTGTTGTATTTTTTCTTTTTCTTCTTTTTCTTCTTTTTCTTCTTCTTCTTCTTCTTCTTTTTCTGTATTGATCTTATTCAAAGGTAAAGATTTAGTGTTCATTACCATACTCATTATTTTGGATATACTCATTTTTTAGGAACTAGAAATGGATTCTACTAAATTATTATCTTCGTTGTCTTTATTATCTTTTGCAAAATATATATTTTTAAAATCCTCCTTTTGTTTTTCCACTGCACCCAATGCAATTTCCTGTGTATTTACATAATGAATATATAAGTTCAATTCATCTACTACTTTTTTAGATAATTCAGTTAAATTAATATGGACTCCATATTTATTTTCATTCAAAACGACTTCTTGATTTTTGTTCAAGATTCTTAATATTTCAATTTGATTGAATTTATTCATATTTTCAATGGAATCGCGAATGTAATTTAATTCGCTTACACTATATTCATTCAATTCATTTAAACAAACGGAAACAATGGAATTTAAAGGACTTATCGTATTTGTATTTATCGTTGTCATTTTTCTTTGTTTTGTTTTTTCTTTTATTTTATAAAAAAAATAGTAAATTATATTTAAGTCTTTTTAAGGGAACCTCTATAGAACCGTAGGTTCTATGAGGGTTCCCTCCCTACGGGTGATCCCTCCTTCCCTTCAAAAAAAAATCCAGGTTTTTGGCGCGCGAGTTTCTACAAAGAAAAAAGACAATCATATTCTGCGTAGCATAATATGATTGTAGAAATGGTTGTAGAGCCCGCGCCGAGTTATCTAAAATTTACCAAATTAAAAAGCAAGGAGGGGGTCGTAGGGGGGACTTCCGTCCCCCTACTTTGTAGAAATTGTTGTACAGCCCGCGCCGAGTTATCTAAAATTTACCAAATTAAAAAGCAAGGAGGGGGTATCCCTCCCTCCCTCCCTACGGGACGGATGGACGGAAGGGGGGACACCCGTAGGGTGTCCCCCTACTAAAAGTGTCTAGCGAATTAACTCTCCAATAATCGAAATATATTTATCATTTAATTCAAAACGCTGACCAATAACCCTGACATCTATTTTATCCCCTTCTTTCACTTTGGAAAATGATTCATCATTATAATGGTGATCACGAGCAATAAAAACCACAATGGGAGAAGGCGTATCAAACGCACTTTCTGCACGAATTCCTGCCTTGGTAATATTTTTCGCAAGACAAGAAATCAGCATTCCTTCGACTGGAAAACAAACATCACATTCAAAAACTACTTCAAAGGAGATTTGATTTCCTCGTACAATCAATCCACTTGAATACGTAATGATTTTCGATGACCCCGGTTTAATAAATCCTTCCACCACACATTTACCTTCAAATTGAACAGCAATATTTCGTTCAATGGTTTCACGTATGTTTTTTCCTACCGCAGTAATAGGTAAAAGAATACTTCGAGTCAATAAATTACGCGAATAAATTGTAAAGGATTTTATTTCTCTCTTTTGTGCCATGGTTGCCATTATTATATAATAAGAATATCTTTATGTTTTTATTCTTATTATAGAATCAATTTTCCTGCCACTTTTGGAAAAGTGGCGCAAAACCCCTGGTTAAAATTTTGCAAGAAAACCCTTTACAAATTCACAATCGATTTTTGCAAGAAAACCCTTTACAAATTCACAATCGATTTTTGCTCCACTTTTTTTTAAAAAGTGGATTTGCGCCACTTTTTTCCAAAAAGTTTCGTTTCTATTCAATCAAGACCATATGAGAATGTTCTTTCAAATAACGCTTCGAACAAGTCTCTACTAAAAGTCCGTTGGCATAAATGCCATAATTTCCAGTATAATGTTCATTTTCTAAAGCGATATGATAGATGGTATAATCCCCAGGAATTTCATAAACCGATGCTTTTTCATCCACACAAGCAGGAAGACGGTATTTGTCATCAGTAAGATAAATATCACCAAGTACTTTTGCGGTTTTTGCTCTTTCTTCATCAGAAACGAACTCATCGATTAAAATGGAATGGCAACCTGTGATGATAAGAGGCTCAAAGATTTCTTCAAATGTATCATTAGAATATTGATAAAGTTGGTTCTTGATACGTTCTTCTAATGCATCGTGATGCATATCACGTTTACCAATCATATCAATGGGTAAAAATCCATGATTGAGTGTTTTCACAAGATCGCCTTTTCTTAAATCCTGAACCAATTTATAACCTTGGTCGGTTAAGATTTTACTATCTTTTTTGAAACAAGGTAATGGTGGTGGTGGTGGTGGTGGTTCTAAATAAAATTGACTGATTATGCCTGCATTACCATTATGTACATATATATAATAAGGATTATACGCAATTCCTCGCCAGTAATAAGATGATTGTGGGTCTGGTGATGTTTTCCAAACAGATACTGTCGGAGAATTACTCGTTAATATTTGATAAATGATACCATTATTATTTGATACATATACATAATTATCTTGCAATACTAATCCAAGTGAAATTACACTAGGTAATGTTGCCCAATTTAAAATAAGTGATGATTGTCCAATACTTGTACTTGCTCTTGCAACATCATATATATTATTAGCTATATATAAATATCCTCCGCCAACTGCTAAACCAAAATTAAGACCATCTGCAAATCCAGTTAAAAAATTATTATCAACCTGAGTTGGGTCGTTTATTAATATTCTACTAATAAAAGTTGAACCGGCTACATACAAATAAGTACCATCACTTACTATTGCACCATTACTAATATTAGTAACTGTTGCCCAATTTGAATTAAATATACTTGGATCAGCAATTGATATTTCAATAATAGTATTACCATTCGTTGTTACATATAAATTTCCATTATTTTCAACACATCCAAAACAACTACTTAAAGTTACAAGTGGTGCCCAATTCCCAGTGATAATAGTACCACTTGAATCTGTTTGAATGATTTCATTACCAGTTGGAAAATATAAATTATTATTATAAAATGTAAAAAAACTAATAGTACCCCCGCCAGGATACCCAGTTGACCAAGTAGGATTATCGCTCATATTATATTATATCAAAATATTATAAATATATAAATATATAATATTTTTCTTCACTTCGTTATACACGTTCGCACATTTCAAGTGCGTGGTAACTGTTTCCTTTGCCACTCTCCCTTCCCTTCGGGAGGGATGCCCATAAAGTGGGCGTTTTGAATGTGCAAAGGTGTAAAAATTGGTTAAATGGAAATATTATTCCAAAATCTCCATTTCGGAAAATTCTTTTAAATAACGCTTGGAACAAGTCTCTACTAAAAGTCCGTTGGCATAAATGCCATAATTTCCAGTATAATGTTCATTTTCTAAAGCGATATGATAGATGGTATAATCCCCAGGAATTTCATAAACCGATGCTTTTTCATCCACACAAGCAGGAAGACGGTACTTTTTATCAGTGACATAGATTTTACCAAGTACTTCCGTGGTTTTTTCTCTTTGTTCTTCGGTTAATAAGTCTAGTAAAATGGAATGGCAACCAGTGATGACAAGAGGTTCAAAGATTTCTGGATATTCACTTTGGGAATATTGATAAAGTTGGTCCTTGATGCGTTCTTCTAATGCATCGTGATGCATCTCTCGTTTACCAATCATAACAACCGGTAAATAATCGTTTCTCAAGGTTTTCACCAAATCTCCCTTTCGTAAATCTTCTACCAATTTGTAACCTTGATCAGTTAGAATTTTGGTTCCTTCTTTGAAACAAGGTAATGGAGGTAGTTTTCCTTTAAAAATTTGTTGTGAATCACCACCTATATATAAATAATTTAATCTTGAAGTCAATCCAAAAAGGTAAGCATATTGATTAACTGCAACCATATAATTACTGTCATAATCGGTTGGTTCAGATGTTGATATTCTAATAATATTATGACTAGTATAATTTGATATATATAAATAACCATTAAAGTAAGCCATTCCTGTTGGACCTAATATTCCTTGAGCAGTTGTTGCCCAAACTATTGAGGTTGGAGTAAAAGTTAATGTCAATTGTAATAGTGTATTATTTTGTCCAGATGCTACATACAAATAATCACCAATTGTAATCATAACACTTGATACAACGGTATTAGCATAGAATAGTATTTTTGGAACTGTATAATTATTTAATGGTACTATATAAATTGGTTCAAGTTCACCTAAAAAAAAATATTCAATATTATTTATTTTACCTATTGTGAATGAAGTAATCGAACCCGAACTTATAATAAGATTAGGAGTTCCAGGTGAACCATCACCATTGATTTTTACTTTATAAATACCACTAGCATTTAATACATATAAATAATCCTTGTAAGCAAAACAACTAGTAGGGCTAGATAATGATAACCAAGAAATTGTTGTACCCGTTAAATCTGTTTGAAGTATAGAATTTGCATTTGTGGAAGCACTATATAAGTTATTGCCATAAGATGAAAGACTATAAATATTACCAGGACAATTAGAGAAAAGAATTGCAACTTTGGGTGTAGCCATTTTATATTATACAAATATATTATAAAATAGAATATTTTTAAAGAAATAACTAAACGATTTGTCCCTGATTCCTCATTAAAAACTCCAATAAAATACATAAATCCTCTTTTTGATAGACATCCTTGGTATTTTCAACCGTAAATCGTTCTTCGTCCAAAATAAAATTCAACGTATCAATCGTTTTTGATTTTTTGGCTTGGTCGCATCTGGCGCCTAAATCCCGCTTCGCGCTTAAATCCCGTGTTTTAAAAACCAAGGACTGGTTCTTTTTCTCATACCCGATGAAACCAATGAACTTCTTTTTGTTTTCAAACGTAGGATGTAATTTTGCCTTTCCTTCCGCAGAATTTTCCAAGTCACGTAAATCTTCCGGTTCGGCCGGGGTCCATTGATTTGTTTTTGTATTCAACACAAAAACCGCTGCACCTTTTACATCTTGAAAAACAATGGCGTCAAAATCTTCCAAGTGTATTACGTTACGCATAAAATATTTTTTCACATACCATTCCAAAGAATTTCTTTCCACGTTGGACTTTAAAAGATAAATCATATTTAATAATTCAAGTCTTTGTGGAATCAATAACGTTTCAATAAGATGGTCTACCAAGTATTCATTCAATTCTTCCCAAGGAATTTGAAATTTTTGATTTAAAACTTTCATCATTGAACCTGCGCGTTTGTACCAGCCATCATCGTCTACCTTTTTACTACTATTTCCTTGTTCTTGTTCTTGACCCTTCAAGATACTCTGAACATATTCAAACCGTTCTCGAATTTCATTCAAAACCGTATTTCGTTCTTTGATTTCAATGACGCTTTCTTCCATCTCCTCCGCTTCTTCTTCTCTTTGTCCTTGAATAGACAACCTTTTCTCTCCTTGAATTTTCTCTGGGTCGCCTTCCTCTTCCGCTTTACCGTCGCGTTCCGCTTTCCGGTCGCCTTCCGCTTTCCGGTCGCGTTCCGCTTTCAAATCAAAACGAATCATTTGATGCTTGTAATCAATCGGTACAGACCGATCAAAAACCGAAATATGTTTGTCCGTCAATTCCAAAGGTTGAAATAAATAATATTCGCCAATATTCACCAAATAACCAGTACGGTCATATCGGTCTTGAATGACCTCATTTTCTTCCATCATTTGTGTCAAAGCGGAATAGATTTGTATCAAGGAATACGCTTTTGGGACTTGAATCAAGGCAATCAATTCTTTTTTCACATAAAAAAAGCGTTCTTTCATCAACATTTTTACTTTTTGAATAATCTTGTCATTGTTCATATTCATAAAAGCCTCACTATACGTACTTTCGTCGGTTTTCACATCGCTAACATTGGGAATACATTGATAATCACATGTAGCCATGTAATCACATGCGGGCGAATAAGGTAAATCACCTACTTTGAAATCTTTAATGACCTCACCATTGGAGAGAATCTGGGTCACTGGTTTCTTCATGATTTCAGCCATTTTCTCCTGAGTAAAATTGGTCTGGTCATGATGAACAATACAGTCTACGGCGGTTTCTTTCATCAACCGGGTCACACGACCAATTTGTCTTGCTTTATATTCGGCCACACGATACACATATAAATCCGCCGCTTCTTCTTGATTCTCTTCTAAAATGGTTCCATACATAAAAATCTCAACATTTCTTTTTTCAAAAGGAATCGCTTTATGACTAGAATTACGTACGCCACGACCAATGATTTGTTCCATACGATTCATATTATACCACGGTTCCAAAATATGGATTTGGCGAATGTATTTGAAATCAATTCCTTCTGCACCGGTTCTTGAAATAAGCACCACTTTCACCTTCTTCCCGTCTTTGTTATCATCATTCGTTAAACCCTTGACTTCAAATTCATTATCGGGAGAGAGTCGTAGATCTCCTGTAATCATCGCATAACGAGCAGGTAAAAAATCTGTTCTAGAAGCAGGCGGTTTCAAAGTTCTTACATCGACGACTTCAGTAGGTGCCGTTTTAAAAAGCGGTTTCACGTCTTTTCCGTAACGGGTGAATCCCATTTCTTCTAATGCCAAGGCCATGGGTATCAATCCGGCATCAATATATTGAGAATAAATAAGAATGACTCCTTCCGCTACACCAAAATCGTTTGATAAAGAATCATTATTACTAGACAAAGAATATCGAATCGATTCCAATACATTTTTTATCTTGGCGCTATATTTTCCAATGACGGATGGAGAGAAAAGACGTCCATAATTGTCTAGGGTTGATTTCTTATATTCAAACGCACCCTTCTCAGGAGGAATCGTTGTTTTATCGACAAAATCCATCATTCGTTCCAAACCTCGTTTTCCAGTCAAATCGCGAGGGTCAATCATTAAACCTATGTCCATTCTTAAAGAAGTTGCATTAGTTTCCGTATCTTCATTCGTTCCTAAACCTTTTCCGCCGTTTATAACAACCACTTCCTCCTCCTTTTCCTTTTCCTTTTCCAGTCGTTCCTTTTCCGGTCGTTCCTTTTCCGGTCGTTCCTTTTCCGGTCGTTCCTTTTCCGGTCGTTCCTTTAAAGTGGACATATTCATTACCGTACTCGTTTTTAATGCTGCACTCTCCGTAACTAATTCCTCATCTTCCGCTAATTCCGCAATATTTTCGGCCAATTCTTCCGTATACTGATTCTCCGGAATCTGCCCAATGATTTCTTTCAGTTTTTCATTCGGATAAGAAATAATCAAACTTTCCAAAGGAGTCTGCAATAAAGTATATCCGAACTTGGCCATATCTAAAAAAGAACGCATTTCTCTCACTCGACCTTTCTTGGTAGTCACATTCATATTTTTATTTTTCAAATAATACAAAATATATCTGTAATCACAGTACTGACAAACGCCACAGTCACTGCAACCCCCGATTTTGGTCAAATAAAGCGATAAGATTCTCTCGCGATTATTATCCGGAATCCGTTTTCCATTCATTTGATACAATGGATAAGCGACATCTGGAAACGTCGATTTTGGTGCAAATAAAGACGGATAAACGCGATAAGGAAAAGTATACGGATTCTCTCCACGAACAAAAGACACATATCCGGTCAATTTACGAATTAAAAGTTCGCGCCCTTCTTTTTTGAATTCGCCATTTGCTTCAAATACATCTTTTACATCGATTTTGGCGCGTTTATCATTGATATTCATAATGTTCAATAACCATATAATTTCTTTGTAACTATTAAACATCGGAGTGGCGGAGAGAAAAAGAAGACGTAAATTACGAACAGCGGCAACCAAGATTTCAAAATTGGCCGCAACTTTTTTACTTTCTGCGTCTTCCGCTTTACGAATATTATGGATTTCATCAATGACAATGAGTCGGCCTTCAAATTCGTTTTTTAAACGCAATTTCGCTGATTTGTCTAACTCGCCAGTTCTAAAAGTCGTGCTTTTACCTACTTGTTCATCTCGATTCATCGTATTAATGATATAATTAGCAAATTGTCCATAACCAAGAAATAAATAAGAATGTTTAATAAGCGTTTTTACTTGATTCACGATTTTTTCTTTGGGGATCCCTGGATGATTCATCGGATTGACTTCTTTCAATAATTGATTTGCTACATATCCTTTAATCGTCCAACGATCGTTAACCAAGATCAATTTACGCTCATCAAACATCTGCATACGAAAATTGTTTTGGACATTTTCAGAGGCAACCACAATGATTTTTTTATGGGAACCTAAATTTTTCAAATATTCGCGCATTTCTTCGGATACTCCAATGGCGGAATAGGTTTTTCCAGAACCAAGACCGTGATATAAGAGAAGACTATTATATGGTGTTTGAAAAGAGAGAAAATTTCGGACAAACGCTTGATGTGGTTGAATTTCAAAATCCGCATTACTCATTTTATCGGCATATTCTTTAATATCTGGATGAATTTCGCCGTCATATTTGGTTTCTTGAAATTCCTTTTTTTCGGCAATTTTTACGTTAAATTGAGGATCATTGAATTCCGGATACAAAAAGGATGTATTTTCTCTTTCACTTGCACTTACGTTTTTACTAGATGGATTCTGTCCCGTTTCATTCTGTCCCGTTTCATTCTGTTCCGTTTCATTCTGTTCCGGTTCATTCTGTTCCGTTTCATTCAAACAAATACGGTCAGCGAATTCCTTTTTTAAAAGGAAAGTATTACATTCTTTGGAATCAAAATCGTTCTCACATTGACCATTATATTCGGATTCCAAAACTTTTTCTTGTTCTTCACATTGATTTTTAGAGGATATAAAATTTATTTTTGTATTCATATTTTTATTCATTGTATTTTTCAAAGGGATGTGTTCTTATATTATAAAGAGACGATATTCTTTTAAAACTTTATAAACATTTTGAATTAATTGTTTTTTTTCTAAATGATAAGGACGAATCGATTCCAAACACTGGTCTAAGGTTTTCCATTCCATTTTACTTACTTCACTTGGTTGAAAATGAACAAAAGGTTGATTGTTTAAATCATCTTGTTCTTTAATAAATGCCAAAAAATATTTGTGTTTATACGATTTATAATTTGTACCAATAAAGGTCTCTTCAAAAGGTAAAATATTTTCAATGATACAAATATGTTGTTTGGAAATACCTGTTTCTTCTTCGAATTCACGTAAAGCACATTCCAAGTCCTTTTCTTTTTGATTTCGGCGACCTTTAGGAAATTCCCATTCTGTTTCTTTCCATTCACTTGTACTTTCATTTACAAAATCTTTCAAAGTAATAAATCGACCTTTTTCTTTTTCTTTTTCTTTTTCTCCTTTGATAGATTCTTCATTAGACCAAACATAATTTCTTTCTTTGTGCGACTTATCCGAAAAAGATAATGAGTCAAGATCATTTTCATTTCCGGATGGTGTAATAAAAAATCCATTTTTTAAAACTTCGAATTTTTTGGCAGAATGGATTTCTTCATTTTTATATTGACTATTACATGTACTTCCCCACATGCTAGTCCATAAATATTTGAAATCATGGTTCAAAATCTTTTCTTTTTCAGATAAAGACATTTCGTTGATAATCCCTTGGACTTGTTCAATATGATAAGGAGAATATTTACCACGAATAAGGTCAATGTATCCAAAACTGTCTTTTCTACGTATCATTAGAAATTCATAATCTTTTTTTTCTGCATCTGAATTCGAATTTGCATTCACCGTCCCCTTTTTAAATAAAATAATTCCATAACTAATAATAGGTAATTTACATTGGTAAAAGGAATGACCTATTTTTCCACAATTATTACATACATTATTTATTTGATTGGTTTCATTTCCATTATGTTGACTTTGAAAATGATAAAAATGGTTATTATTTAAATATTGATTAATCATGTTTATTACTTTAATCATTCTAAATATGTTTAAATGAAAACGTTTTTATATTTATCTAAGTTATATTCTTTATTTTATCCTCCAAAAAAGAAAATGCCGCCCATTATTTTAGACCCAAAAGTATGGGGACCTCCTTATTGGTTTTTTATACATACCGTAGCAATGACCTATCCTCATTTTCCCAACGCGGTTACCAAAAAAAAATATTATGAATTTATTCAAAACATTCCTTTGTTTATTCCTGTCGAAGAAATCTCTGGATACTTTACCAAACTACTCGATCAATATCCAGTGGCCCCTTATTTGGATTCGAGAGAAACGCTGGTCCGATGGACCCATTTTATTCATAACAAAATCAATGAACTTTTGGAAAAGCCCAAAATATCGTTGGAAAAGTTTTACGCGGATTATTATGAACAATACAAACCGAAAATACAAAAACAGGCGGAATATTATCGATGGAGAGAAAAGGTTGTTTATTTCGGGATTACCGGATTATTGATTGGTACCCTTTATTATTTGTACGATAAATAATGTAAATAAAATACTTAAATATAAAAACAAATATTATTTATTATGAAATATTTAATAACATTTTTACACCTTTGGAAAAGTAAAACTCCGACTGGTCGGCGGTTAATTAGTCACAAAGGTAACGGTTCATGGGCTATTCAAATAGCCGAATATGTAAAAAAATTCGTGCCAAAAGAATTACCGAAACCAATGGGTAGATGGGGTATTGAACATTGTAATAAAAAAATGAACAACAAAATAGATTTATCAAATGAAGATCATTGTGGTCCTTGTGGTCAATATGCATTGACCAAAACAGAAATCAAAAAAATAGATAATACTAGTAATAACATCGAAAAGACCAATTAGAAAAACGTAAAACTTTCCTATTGAAAAATTGAAATATTTTTTGGATTATTTACAAGCAGATATATAAATAATATAATTCAAGAGTTAAGAAAACAAAGCAAAAGAAAAAAGCAAAAGAAATAATGGCTGTAAGACACGAATTAGCCGTAATGTATACATACGATCGTATTGTTATCAGTGAAGGTGGGCTTATCCCACTAACGGATGAAAAAGTAAATGAATTTACTTTATGGGCGAGAGAAAACTATGGTAACTATAGTGTGTATCGGGCACTCTCGGGAGAATCCATCCTGGATAATTATATAAAAGAAAACATCTTTACTCAAGATATGAAAACGATTTGGAGAGTATCTGAACCATACATTGGTGTGAAAACCGATCGTTTACGTATTCAACGACTTATCTTGAATCGTAAAAGACTCGTACAAAAAATAAAATATATGAAAATGAAATTAGGTAAACTGGCCTTCCCGGAGGAAGCAAAAGAAGAAAGAGAAGAGGCAAGATTTCGACGAAGTGGCAAAGGATTGGTTCAAGTACTTACGGAGGAACAAGCCAATGAAGAAATGGAAGATGAATGTGCTATTTGTATGTCCAATCATAAAATGATTGATGTATGCATCGTTACTTGCGGACATCAATTTGGAATTACTTGCTTGGAACATTGGAAACATAATACGTGTCCTCTTTGCCGAGAACCAGTTAAACAGGTAATTAAATATAGTAGGTAGGGTAGGGGGATACCCTCCCGAAGGTAAGGGAGCCCCCCTTACGACAAAGGGAACCTCTATAGAACCGTAGGTTCTATGAGGGTTCCCCTTTAACCCCTCCTCTTAATGCATTTTTGGCGCGCGAGTTCTACAAAAAAAACAAAAATATTGTGCTTCGCGATATTTTTTTTGTAGAAATGGTTGTAGAGCCCGCGCCGAGTTAATTATCCCATACCTCAAGGAGGGGGTATCCCTCCCGAAGGGACGGAAGGGGGGACTCCCTTACCTTCGGGAGGGTATCCCCCTACCCTACAATAATAATTCCAAAATAAAATATTCTTTTCCTTGCTCGTATTTTTCATAAACCATCAACAATGGATGATCCGACAATGATTCGCGTGTCCATCGAAACCCATAGGATTCATAAAATAATACAGATTCTTCCGTAGAACTTAAAATGATTTTAATTTTTTTTTTATTATTCATTCCGTCAATGTTAATGATATTTTCTTCTCTCACGCGTTCTATGAATTGATCTAATAATTTCGAGGCATACCCTTGATTTCGAAATTTACGTTTTGTACAAATCAATAAAAGATAATATCTGATCTCATTGGCTTGTCGGTCAAAATATTTTCGATAAAGAAGAATCACTGGACAATTGAAAAGGGAAAATTCCATATCCATACAATAAAACGCCATTTTCACTTTTTTGTCTTTCAATAAATGATTTGTATACTTGTAATGAATATCCCGAGATGCATACGAGTGAATCAAATAATCGGTTAATCTCTTGAAACTGTCGATTTGGTCGATCACGTCTTCTTCTTCTTCTTCTTCTTTCTTGCTCTTCTCCAACATATCATCAATGATATCGTCGGAATAAAAATTCATACCTTGGTTTATATTATATTTAAATGTTTATTTAGTTCTAGTTTACATAGTTAATTATTTGCTCTTTTTAAATCAATTTTCCCTTCTTAGACCGCTTATTTGTCTTTTTACTTCCTTTTTTAGTGGTGACTTTTTCTCTCTTCATCGTCTTTCTTCTTCCTGTTTTTCTTGTTTTTCTTGTGCTTCCTGTTTTTCTTGTTTTTCTTGTGCTTCTTGTTTTTCTTGTTTTTCTTGTGCTTCCTGTTTTTCTTGTTTTTCTTGTTTTTCTTGTCATTCGACCGCCTTTTTCTAACGAAGTAGCAGACGAAGTAGCAGACGAACTAGCAGATGAAGTAGCAGACGATCCAAAGAATTTCTTCAAATCACCAAAATTTATTCCTAACGCACACATTTTGTCAAGTTTATTACAAACCGGATTCTTGAGCATTTCATTTTTTAGTTCGGGAGAAGCAGCGCCAAAAATATAATTGGACATCATTTTCTGAAAATTCCTTGCTTCCACCAAAATCACATTGTTTTTAATTTCCATCTGAGTCGATACTTTATCGACCCCTTTATATTGGAACCAATCATAAAACATAATGGTATCGTCTGCATAAAGATTTGAATCATCATTCGCCGGTTCTTCAAAAAACTGGAAATAAGAATCCAAGGAATAATATGGGTCACCATACTTTTCATTGCCTTTTTTGGATTCACTATTCAAAGGTAAAAACGCGTTTTCATTGAGAACGGTTTCACCATTCAATAATAATTTCTTTAAAATATCTGGTTGTAAAATCATTTTACGAATGACTTCGTTACCATTTTCTTTTCCAGAAAACAATTCAGAGAGACATTTTTTCGCTTCCAAATAAAAATCATAATTACTATGTCGTGGATTGAAAAACAAGGAATCCTTGAAATAAATTGTTTTTTTCTTATCTTTGGGTTTCCCACTATTTTCACGCTCTTTCTCAAGATAAGTATTATAATAAACATATAATTTATATAAAATCAAACCCAAATATCCTTTGAATTGTTTCAATACCGTTTTATTCGATTCCGTTTTCAATATTTTCAACTTCTCTTTTTTATTGTATCCAGCAATTAACTGGTCCACGCAATATTCGATTCTTTGTAAAACATCCATTTTATCTCGATAGTATTCGCGATTACAATCAAAAGATATGGTTTTATCGTACAATAATTGTTTTAAAATTTGAAAAATATGTTCAATATGTGTGGCAAAAGTCATTTGAAAGGTAGGACAAATCTCATTTACATTCAATTTATTTTTACTAGGATTGGTTTGTAGATAATATAAATTTACGTCAGGACTACGAAATAATACGCGATTGACTGGATTTGGGACAATCCTTTCTTTTTGACCTTCGATTGGATTCATGACCAAACTTCCTTCAATCTGCTCCAATTCGTCCAAATGCCGCGTTAAATTTTGAATCAAATTTTGAAAAGTATCCAAAATTACGTTTTCACTTTGCTGGGGTTGGTAGTAAGTAACCACCCATTCCACATCGGAGAAGGTACCACATTCATTCTCGTTAAAATAAACAAATTCAATATTATATTCCTTGTCGGTCTTTGTTTCAAAGTCGCTTTCGGTATAGAATTTATATAATTTATTTTTTAAATCGGCAGATACTTTCTCTCCGCAATAGGGGGAAGAACCATCTAGAGGACAACATAATTTATTTAATTGTTTGGATAATGCAGTCGTAGACATATCATTGGTAACTAAAAACGAAATATTTTTATCCACCTTTCCATCATTACCATAAGCGTCAATACGCATGACTTCTTCTTTTCGTAGTCGATCATCTTCCTCGAAGTCTTCATCCAAGTCTTGATCCTCTTCCTCTTCTTCCTCCAAGTCATCCTCTTCTTCGTCTTGTTCTTGTCCACCCTTTTGTTCTTTATTATTTTGCGTGTTACTATCCGTATTAAATAAAATCTGTTCGCCTTCTTCATTGTATCCACTGGTTAATTTTGCTAAAAAGGGCGTTTCGATTTCGTAACCAATACTTAAAATATATTTAAAGACATTCTGTTTACCAATATTTCCTCCTTTTTTCTTTGATTGAATCATTGAAATGAAAATAAAAATATACTTATATTATAAGTATATTTTTTTAAAGTAGCATGTTCGAATCTCAACCAATATCTTATGATACAACCCCCATGTATGAAAATGATTGGAATGGTATCAATGGAGGGCAAAGGACTGAAAGGACGACAGGGAGTAAAAGGACTGAAAGGACGACAGGGACTGAAAGGACGAGAAGAAGTCTAAGGACTAAAAGATGCGTCTATGGCGGTGAACCCATCGCCTCCGGCGGCTACGGTTGTGTCTTCAAACCAGCCCTTCAATGTAAATCGAGTCCAGGAAAAAGATGGCCAGGAAAAATTACCAAATTAATGTTGAAAAAATATGCCGAGAGAGAATATCAAGAAATCCATCGTTTTCAAAAGATTCTCTCTTCCATCCCCAATTATACCCATTATTTTCTTTTGAATGATTTTACGTTATGTGAACCAGCACTTTTATCCCCGGAAGATCTACAGAATTTCGACAAATGCCGGGCGTTAAAGAAAGACAATATCAATGAAAAAAACATCAATCAATCTTTGGACAAACTTTTAGCACTTACGATGCCGGATGGCGGAATCGCGGTGGACGATTACATAAGAAAAATCACCAAATATAGTGATTTTATCGATTTAAATAACCGACTTGTCGAGTTACTGAATCACGGAATTGTTCCAATGAATCATAAACATATTTATCATAGTGACATTAAAGATTCCAATGTTTTGGTACAAGAAGAAGAACAACAAGAAGGAGATAAAGAAACCTTGTCTACCCGTCTCATCGATTGGGGAATTTCGGTCGAATATCACCCGAACAGTAAATTTCCTCCTTTATGGACCAATCGACCTTTTCAATTCAATACCCCCTTTTCCACCATTTTATTCAGCGACCTGTTCAAAGAAAAATATGCGGCATTTATGAAAACCAATCCCGCGATTGATGCCACCAATTATAAAGAAGTGATTGGTGCTTTTGTCATTGATTACATCTATCTTTGGATGAAAAAACGCGGCCCTGGACACTACAAAGCGATCAATAATATATTTTATATTCTCTTTATGGAAGATTTAAAGAATATGGAAAATGCCGATATTGAAAATGTCATTGAAACCAATTATACCTTGGTTTATATCAAGAATTATTTGACCGAAATCATCTATCACTTTTCTAAAGGTACGACCAAAAAAGGCAAAGGGCTTTTTGATATCGAATCGTATATCAACAAAGTATTCATTAAAATCATTGATGTCTGGGGATTTATTTCCGTTTATTTTTGTATTTTGGAAGAATTGTTTGAATTCCGAGATACCTTGACTGAAAACGAAAAAGAATTGTTCCGACAATTAAAACAAATTGTTCTAATCTATTTATACAATCCACGTATCACCCCAATTTCCATCTCGAAATTATCGAAGGATTTTAAAAACTTGAATCAATATTTCAGTGAAGAGGTCAAAGCAAAAAATGATACGAGTCATTTTTTAGTTTTAAAATCAAATTCGACAAAAAAATCGAGTATTTCGAAAAAGAAGAGATTTCAAAGTATGGTGATGGTTACTACCACTGCTACTAATAACAGAAAAAAGACGCAATCGAAATATAAAACAAGTGTCCAGAAAACAAGAAAAAAAAGTTATTTTCATTTATTACCTAAGATGATTCGATAAATAAAAAAGATATAAACATAACACCCGATGACATATAAATATAAATATAAATATAGTTATTTATTTTTAACCTTGTTATCAACCATCAAAAGTGAAAAGTTTATTAAACCTTTGGACAATTAAAACGCCGATCAGTCGGCGGTTTATCAGTCACAAAGGCAACGGTTCCTAGGCTATTTAAATAGCCGAAGGTGTAAAAACATTGATATTCCTTCTTGTAGAAACTGTATTCATTACAAACCAAATTATTTTAGTGAACCTTTAAGTAGATGTGATAAATTTGGTGAAAAGAATATTATTACGGATGAAATAAAAAGTGATTATGCTGACATATGTCGACAAGATAAATCAAAATGTGGTCAGGAGGGGAAATATTTTGAAGAAGAACCTTATCCAAATATGAAATTATGGGTTTATAAATTCACTCCTTTTTTTCCTCTTACGTTACCCCTCGTGGTTTTTTACATTGTATTACTTTCAAAATTAAATACATAAATGGTATAAATACAAGACTCTTTATAATTATAACAAAATGAAATGTACCTCTTTATTCTTATTCTTTCTTACAGCAATCAATGCTGAAAAAATCATTAAAACGGTAAGTGTACCTACCATTCGAAATAGTAATTTTCCTTCTTGTAGAAATTGTATTTATTATCAACCAAGTTTTTTTTCAACCGATTTTGATTCCTCTACCAGTAAATGTGAAAAAATTGGCGAAAAAAATATTCTTACTGGTAAAATAACCTATGACTATGTTGAAATTTGTAGAAAGGATGAATCCGGATGTGGGAAGAAGGGGATCTATTTTGAAGAAGAAAAGAATTTAAATATGAAAATATTTTTTCATAAAATGATTAGTAGTTTTCCAGAAACGGTATTGATATCCTTAATGGTTATCTATATCATCAGTATATTGAGGTTGAATCATTAAACCTTTGCACATTCAAAACGCCCCTCCCGAAGGGATGGGCGCTTATGAATGTGCGAAGGTGTAAAAAAATTGAAATCTTTTTTATAAAAACGAGTTTAAATATATTGAAAAAATTTTAAATAGAAAAATGATTTACAAAGTACGAAAAGAAATCGACCCAAACCACTTGAATTTGAGATGGTTAATTGAAAATCCTCATCCCGGGACAACCCAATTCGTGGAAGAAAGATTGGAGGAAATTAGGATGGAAGATATCTATCGAATGTTAAAATATCCTAATTTTATTCATCTTATTATGACAAGATTGAGAATCTTGAATTCACCTTATTTATCCAAAAACTCAGAAGCGATTCACTTGTTAATGAAAAATCCTGAATTGATTGATTGGTATATGCTGTCAGCCAATCCAAGTTCAAAAGCATTAGAAATCATTGAAGAAAACATTATCAATGAACAAAACCAGATAAATACAGCAACCACAGTGTTCCAAAAATTACAAATTCAATGTGAACGAGTTTATTCCGAATATCCCGCTTTTTGGAGATTGTTGGCTACGAATACCAATCCAAAAGCGATTGAAATTATTGAAAAATATTATTCCAAATTAACTCCTTTTTGTATCGATTCTGAATGCATTGACTTTTGGTGTGATTTATCAAGAAATTCAAATGCAGTTCATTTATTAGAAAAATACCCTCGTTATATTGACTGGCGTAGTATTTTAAAAAACCCAAAGGCGGTTCACCTGATTGAACAAAATTTGGATAAAATCGATGAAGATGATTGGCCTCTTTTATCTGGGAATCCAGGTGCCGTTCATATCTTTGAAAACCCCGAATATTTAGATAAAATAGATGATTGGAGTTATTTATCCCAAAATCCAGAACCAAAGGCAATCCAGATCCTTGAAAAGAATTTGGATAAAGTAGTATGGGAATCTTTTTCAAAAAATCCAAGTGCCATTTCGATTCTTTTACAAATCTTGAAAGAAGAAAAAGAAGTGAAAAAGAAGAGAGAAAACAATGAATCTGTAAACAAACAAGATTACAAATATTATGATTATTTTGATAAAATTGATTTTAGTCGTTTATCTTTGAATCCCGCGATTTTCGAACTCGATACCCAAGGGTTGAAAGAACGATGTGATGTTTATCGAAAAGAATTAATTGAAAAAGCAATGCATCCTCACCGAATGATTGCTTTGTTGGATCAAGAAGGGATTGATTTAGAGGATTTGGAGGATTACTTCTAAAGTAGGGGGACGGAAGTCCCCCTCCCTACGGGAGACCCCCTCCTCGCTTTTTACTTTATTGACTCGGCGCGGGATCAACAACCATTTCTACAATGATATTTTGCGAAGCATAATATCATTGTTTTTTTCTTTGTAGAGACTCGCGCGGTGAGTCAAGTAACCATAACCATTCCTAACTATTTTCTATTTATTTTATAAATAACTATAAAATAGATAAAAAAATGAAAATGCAATCAATGAATCTCTACCTTTTTCTCCTGATTATGTTTATAGGTAGTTTTCTCATTCAATATTTTATCATGAGTTGGGTAATGTCCAATTCCATCAATAATTTTACTCATAGTTTGGGAAAGTTTTATTTATCTGTTTTGATGGGTTTATTGATGGTTCTCATTGAATTATTGATGGATCAAATCTCAAATATCTTTTTATATTTATTCATTATCTTTTTGATTGTCATTACCATTTATTTATATCGAAACCAGGTTTTCATTGGAGAGAAAGAATATTTAAGTGATATGATTGAACACCATTCAATGGCTATTTTAACAAGTGAAGAAATATTGAAAAAAACAAACAATGTCAAGGTTGCTAATTTAGCGAATCGTATTATTCAAACTCAAAACAAAGAAATCCAAGAAATGCAACAATTGTTCTAGATACTCGTGCGCTAAAAATCCTTCGCCCTTAACAAGGAGGGGGTCTACCGTAGGCAAGGGGGGACGTATGTCCCCCTACCAAGAGATGCAACAATTGTTCTAGATACTCGTGCGCCAAAAATCCTTCGCCCTTAACAAGGAGGGGGTCTACCGTAGGCAAGGGGGGACGTATGTCCCCCTACCAAGAAATGCAAAATTTATTGTAATATAATGTTTGTATAATATAACTGGCTTATCATTCTTCTTAATAAAACAAAAAGATGAGATTAGAAATATTTGTATTGGGCTTGACGGCCTTTTTTGTTTATAATGCATATCACGACGGAAAATATATGAAAATGCTTCTCTCTTTCAAGAAATATTATTCCATGATTTTCTATGCCATCGTAGGAATCAGTATTTATCTTCTTTTAAAACGCAATCCTCAAAATGGAAAGAAAATGCTTTATTATGCCAATAATATGGTGAAATATATGCCGATTGATAAAGGTACATTGGGTGTACTTTCGCCTATTTTCGATTTCACTTCTTCTTCCTCTTCTCCTTCAGGCTCAGACCATTTAGGATTTATGGAAGGATTCAATGACATTGAATACCCTGGATCTCATATTCAGAATGCCGGAGAGAAACGGATTCTTCAATCAGGGAAAACGGGAACCAAACGTTCTGTAAGTGAGACCAAGAAAAAATACGTCGCTTCGCAACAGGATTGGAAATGCGGCGAATGTAACAAACAGTTGAACGCGTGGTTTGAGGTGGATCATCGTGTCCGTCTTGAGTACGGTGGAGGAAATGACGTCGGCAATTTGGTGGCACTTTGTCGCGAATGTCATGGAAAAAAGACGGCCATGGAGAACATGTAATCGCTTTAAGGCGAACGGCCATACGCAAACGAGTGAAACAAAAAAAAATAAATTCGAAAGAATATAATATACAAATGGTTTTTGGAATCACTAGTAAAAGTTTTGCATTAACTGAACGAAATTTATTTGGAAATTCAAGAAATAATAATCATGATAACGAAGAAAAAGACCTAAGTGATGACATGGTTGCCATTCATGAGAATCAAAACGCCAATATATTTGATGTGATCAAATCCGACATTTCCAACAATAAATTAATCAATCTTCGTTTGGAAATGACGGATATTTCAAAAAACGCATTCATGTATGATGAACTTTCCCTCTTTTCGAAATACCGTGAGTTTTCGCATTTAATTTCAGATGCTTATTTCGGGAATATGAATTACAATTCCACGAAAATTGACCTTTTTGCACTTTATTTGAAAGGCCAAAAGATTCTTTATACGGAATCCAAAACTTATTGCGAACAATGTCTTTATTTTCTCATGTTACCTACTATTTTTATAGCCTCTTTATGTACCGTGATTAGTGTAGGATTAAAAATGTATGAATTTGCACCGATTACGGTATCTGCACTTACCGCTTTCAATGCCTTTTTCTTAGCACTTGTTACTTATTTGAAACTTGATGCCAAAGCAGAAGCCCATAAAACAACCGCTTATCAATTCGATAAATTACAAGCGGATACGGAATTTTTCTCTGGACAAGTTTTTCTCGTTTCTGAAGAAGGAGGTATTAAAGACTTTGTCGAAGGATTAAGGAAAAAAATATCGGAAATCAAAGAGACGAATCAATTTATTATTCCAGAAATAATCCGCCGAAGATATCCGTCCCTTTACTCCTTCAATATTTTCTCTCTAATGAAAAAATACAAGACCGAAATGACTTTATTAAAAACTGAATTAATGATTCTTTATCGAGACATTGAACGATTGTTACCGAATGTACCAAATTCAATGTTGGAAAAAAAAAATAATACCATTAAAAAAATCATCATGTATCGAAATATTTCGGAAACTATTCGAAAGGAGATTTATGATGAAATTCTTAAGTTTGAATCGAAACAACGAAATCGATTTTTATGTTTGAGAACCTAAGATAACATTAGAGTCTTTACAAGTAATACCTTTTATTCTATTCTATTTTATTTGTATTCATATAATATATGAATATAAATCATATACAAAATAATAGATATCCTTTAAAGAAAACATATAATATATCCAATGCAAATACAAGGAACCCTTTAGAAAATGTGGCAAATCAAACCAAGTCCGCACCCATTCTATTCATTGCTGGATTTATTCTATTGTTACTCCTTATTTTCATTTTACGATTATTATACAATGAAGGAACCTTATTCCGTTATACAGGTTTAAACAAATCGCAATCAAGTGTCGTAAATGAAATACTCATTATTTTATCCGTCGTTTTTGCCGTATTTTTTATTCTTGTTTTATTTTTTCCAAGTATGAAAGAATTCGGCGGATTCTTGACCAATATTTCCTCCTCTTTTCTTTGCATCCTTTATACTTTTTTCCTCTTATATTGTTTGTACACGATTCCTACCAATACAATGACAAAATATGCATCTACCTTGGTACCCTTCTTCCTTTTTCTCACTTTTTTCGTTTTTTCTGGCGCTTTACTCACTAGTTTCACCACTTCGAATCCAATGTATAACCAAATCAATACAATCATCCTCTTTTTCTGTTTTCTAACAACCGTCATCCTTTTTTATACGGTCGATCCTGGAAATTATATCAGTTCAAATTTCGGGTATTTGTCGTTGATTAGTATGCTCATTGGTATTTTCGGGTTCGTTTATTTACTCATTCTTTTCATTGTTCCTTCAGGAACACAAAATAGTAATAATAATAATAATAGTAAATCAGTCTTTGAAACTATAGCATTAAATATGAATATATCTACCATCATTAGTGCCGCCATTTTCCTTCTTTTTTCACTACTTATTACCATTGGTATTATACAATATCCTGGTGGCTTCTTCTCTCAAGAAAATGTATGGTCTTCTTTAACCATTACCTTTTTATTATCTTTGGTTTTCTCCATTCTCTCCATTTTATTTATTTCCAGATTTTCATCCACGACATCATTCGCTGCTGATTCCAAAATGGGATTATTTAAAACTTCTTTACTTAGCGTTTTTGGTCTTGTAATATCTGCACTACTCATTACTTGGCTTGTTTTTGGAATCGAAGGATTGACTGGAAAATCCGGTATCCTTAGTTTTGTATTAAATGCATTTTTAGTAATTATTCTATTGATTTTTATTTACAAATCATTGAATGTAAAAGTTCCTGGAGCAAATTCGGGTCGTGAAAACACGGTTTCTCTCTTTTTGAAAACCTTCTTTTTCATTCCTTGTTTATTTTCCAATGGTTTAGATGGTTTGACCAAACTTTTCACAGATAAAGATTCCTTTGATAAATATAGTTCCATCATCTTAATTGTTCTTTTCATTGTGTTTTTTTATTTTTTAACGAATATTCAAGAAACAATTGCATCAAGTCCCATATTTAATGATAATTTGACTAATCAAAGTGTATTATTGTTGGAACCAATCCCATTAAATATAAGCAAATCAATCGGTTCTTATGAAGAACTAAATAAATATACCATACCATCATCTGGACAACATAATTATCAGTATGCCATTTCTTTTTGGTTTTTCATTGAAGCGGAACCCACTCAATCGGCATACAATCAATATAAATCCTTGATGAATTATGGAAATAAACCGGAGATTCTTTATCGACATGCAGATAATTCGTTATTAGTAACCATGGAAAGAAATGGAATCAGAGAAATCGATTTCCCAACAACCACCGATTCAAAGAACGAAAAAGACCCTCTTACTTTAGAAAAGATGGATGAATATGAAAAAGATGGAATTTATGAGAATCGTCGTATTCTTTACAAAAGAGAGAAAATACAACTTCAACGATGGAATCACCTTCTTTTGAATTATGTCAATGGAACTTTAGATATTTTTTATAATGGAAAATTGGTAAAAACAGCGGTTGGTTTAGTTCCTTATATGTCCCTCGATCGTTTGACAACAGGTGCCGATCATGGTATTCAAGGAAATATTTGCAATGTGGTTTATTATAATAAGTCACTAACCTTGAAGAATATACATGAAATTTATGAATCGGTGAAACATAAAAATCCGCCGATTTAATGAAACCCTCTTTTTTCTATCCTTATTATATTAATGAATATTTTAGGTATTATTGTATTACTTCTTTTACTTTATATCATTTGGCGTATTTTATACTATTTATTTTCAAATCCATACACTTTACAAACATTACAAAGTGGACAAACTGCTTCTACTGTGACAGCCTCTTCTTTAGCAACAAGTAATGGTGTTTCTTCTACCAATTTTGCTTATTCAATTTGGTTTTATATCAATGATTGGAATTATCGTTATGGAGAACCCAAAGTGATTTTTGGTAGAATGGGTAGTAAAGGAGGAAGTTCTGACGCCAGTGGCAATTCGAATTCGATGGAAGGGGTCAGTGGATTAAATCCTTGTCCTAGCGTTGTTTTAGGCGCCATTGAAAATAATATAACAGTGGCATTAAGTTGTTATCCTGGTACAAATAATACCGATGTTCAACCATCTGGAAGTGGTAGTAATTTTGTTGTTCATAATTGTAATATTTCTAATGTACCGATTCAAAGATGGGTGAATATGGTATTGAGTGTTTACGGAAGAACCTTGGATTTATATATTGACGGTAAATTGGTTCGTACTTGTTTATTACCTGGAACCGCAAATATAAATAATAATGCAGACGTTTATGTAACACCACAAGGTGGATTTGATGGTTGGACTTCCAAATTTCAATATTATCCAAATTCCTTAAATCCACAAGAGGTGTGGAATATTTATAGTCAAGGATATGGAGGCAAAAGTTGGTTTAATAATGCTTATAGTCTACAAGTATCTCTTTTGGAGAATGGAACCCAACAAGGTAGTTTTACCATATAGTAGGGGGACGTACGTCCCCCCTACGACCCCTCCTCACTAAGGAAGGGATTTCATTTTTGGCACGCGCGGCCTATACAAAGAAAAGGACAATCATATTATTGCGAAGCATAATATCATTGTAGAAATCGTTGTAAATATTCACGCGCCGACTTAATTAAGTAAAAAGCAAGGAGGGGGTCTTAGGGGGGATGTACATCCCCCTAATTTAAAAGTAGATATATATATAATATAATAATTAAATATGTTTGGAAACAATCGTTCTTCTTCTTATAATGAATTTTCGGCCAACCGAGGAAGTTTTGGTAGTAAAGACTTTTTAGAATCCAATAGTTTAGTCGCAAAATTTGTTTTTCTTATTTTAGTTGTTTTTGTTTTTATTTTATTACTTCATTTCGGTATGAATTTCCTTAGTTGGTGGTTTTCACCAAGTACAAGTCCAATGTTAGTAAGTGGTACCGTTCAAGCCAATCAATTGATTATTATTCCACAAGATCCAAGTTCAAACAATACCATTCCTATTTTAAGATCACAAAATGAAAATGAAGGGATTGAATTTACTTGGTGTGTATGGGTATACATTGATGGTATAAATCCTTTAGGACAGTATAAACATATTTTCTATAAAGGAAATGATAATTTAATATCCAATGGAATGAATTATCCAAACAATGCTCCTGGTCTTTACCTTGCACCTGATACAAATGCCCTTGTGGTAATGATGAATACTTATAATAATATTGATGAAGAAATAACGGTTCCAGACATGCCTTTGAATAAATGGGTCAATATTATTGTTCGTTGTCAGAATACAACATTAGATGTTTATATCAATGGAGTCATTACACGTAGTGTTGAATTAAATGGTGTCCCCAAACAAAATTACGGAAATGTATATGTTGGAATGAACGGTGGTTTCGATGGGTTCATTTCCAATTTACAATACTTTAATTATGCTTTACCTGTAACCAAAATAAATAGTATTGTAAACGCAGGACCAAATACGACTCCTTCTACAACCAATAATCTATATAACAAAAATGCGGATTACTTGTCATTACGTTGGTATTTGTTTGGAACAAACAATCAATATAATTAAGGGGAACCTAGGGTTCCCCTTTAACCCCTCCGTAGGGGGACATACGTCCCCCCTCCTTGCTTTTTTTGATTATTGTATTGGCGCGGGAGTTTCTACAAAGAAAAGGACAATCATATTATGTTTTACACAATATGATTGTAGAAATGGTTGTATAGCCCGCACCGAGTTAATTAGATAAAAAAAAGCAAGGAGGGGGTTGTAGGGGCAGTCCATCCCCCAAAGGGGGATGGCGTAGTGACGTATGTCCCCCTACTAAGACAATCATATTATGTTTTACACAATATCATTGTAGAAATGGTTGTAAAGCCCCGCGCCGAGTTTGTTTATTTAACTGCCATCAGGGGGTATCCCTCCCGAAGGGACGGAAGGGGGGATGTACATCCCCCTACTTTTTAAAAAGTGGATAATATAAGAAAGAAATAGCATGTCTTGTTTAGGACCTGGATATGACCCACTACCTCCTCGTGCTTGGAGTCGTGTTCAAAATCGATGTTCTTTAGAAACCAGTTTTTCTGACCAAATTTACATTCCTATTTTGAAAAAAACAGTTCCTTCTCAACAAGCAGCATACGAATTAGATGTATTAGCAAAAGGAAATATTTTACAATATAAGAAAAACAGTTCCAATTTAACCAAACAACAACGTTATTCACAAATCGCCAAAGGAATGTGGACCAATCGTACCAAAACATGGGCTACACAATCTCAAACCTATAGCAATCCAAATACAACAAGTTTACAAAGAGTTGGTTATATTACGATACCGAATACCGACCAAAATTTGAATCCAGTTCGTTACTGCACGAATGCAAACATTAAAGATGGAGGTTCACTCATTTGTACTCGAACGGTGAACCCTTGTAGTAATGAAGTCATTTCAATTACATCTGGACAAAGTTGTGCACCTACAAGTGCTTCGGATGTACCTGGACCAATTATTCAACTTTGTTATAACAACGGTTTACCAACTTATTATCCAAAACAACGATATGTAATGACCAATAGTACAGATAAATGGCCGGTTAATTACAAATTTTTTCGTAGTGCCAATGCCATCCCTCAACAACGATAAATATTTTATTTTGTAAATTAATCTAAAATAAAATATAAAATAAAAAATAAGCACCATGTGAGAATCGAACTCACGATCTATGCATTACAAGTGCATTGCTCTACCATTGAGCCAATGGTGCATAAATAAAGCACCCTGTGAGAATCGAACTCACGATCTATACATTACTAGTGTATTGCTCTACCACTGAGCCAAGGGTGCCTAAAGGAACAAAGTTCCTTATTATACTCCAGAAAAATCTCTTTAAGTTGTTTTTTCTTCTATATCTTTTTATTCCTCAATCTCTTTTTTTTTCAAATATTTTCGTGTAAACATTTTCCCTTCTTTTCCACACATATTTTCAGTCATTCTTGCTGTACTACAATAACGATGCTCTTTAGTAACGTGGCCACCTACTAAAAAAGTCATGTCTTCTCGAAAAAACAAGGCACATTTCGCAAATTCAATGTTCCCATTCTTGTCGTTTATGAAATGTTTACAATTGACGCAAAATTTTGGTGTTGGGTTTTTAATAGAATCCGCCACTGACGACAAAATAAAAAAAAGAAATAAAAACCCGTTCATTGTTATTTTAATTATTATATTTTACAAAATTGTTTTTATATCCTTTTCCATGCCACTTTTGGAAAAGTGACCCGAAGGGAAAAACTATCTTTGCAGATACTTTTCAACTTTTGCGACAATTGCAATAAATTTATATTTTTATTACTGCAATGGGGATGTTTTTCCCTTCGGGACATTTTTCCAAAAGTGGCTAGGCACGCAAGTTGGGGTTTACACAGATTTCACTCGTAGGAAAAATATCCCCGGACATACACATTTGATTCTCTCCTACACGAGCACAAGTACGTGTTCCATTATCATCGCCAATAAAACACCAACCCGCTTTTCCAGAATTCTTTTGAATGGGACTAATTGAATCATCTGCATTATAATTGGAACCTTTTGGACCACTTGCACCTGCTTCCAATGCATTTTGGGTATTCAATGCTCGATTGAGTGAATTATTTTCCGTATTATTGGAAGGGGTAACCGTTTTACTTAAAGGAACCCCTTTTAAATTCACTGTTTTTTTAATAATCGGGTCTAAAATCTCTTCAGCGGTGTTATCAATGGAAGTCGAAATATAATTTACATCTTTACTCACATTATCAATAATTTCTTTGGTTCCTAAAGCGGATACACCGACCACATTTCCTAATCCATCGGAAAGATGAAAACTGCCAGTATATTGTTTTATTGTATTCGCTATACTCTCAAACCAATTTGCAGTCTTTTCTGTTCCTACTGCCAAATAAGAAAAAAGATTAAATCCAGCAATGGCTAAGATAATAATAATAAACAAAAAGAGTCCTAAAGTTGACCAAAATCCCCAGGATGAAGAATCTGGTATTTCAATGATTGTATCTCCTGGACTTGAAAGTACTTCATTCGATGATGATAAAAAAGAATTACTTGGATTTTCCATTATAATAAAAATATAATTTATTTTTACACCGATAAACATTTAAAATGAGACACGCCTCAAAGAGGCGTGCCTTTTTAATTGATTTTATCGGTAACAGTTACCTTAAAAAATATAATGGAATGCTTTTAAGCATTCCATTATAATTATTAAGGTTGGTAAGGGGGGTACCCCCCCTTATGATCCCCCAATCCTTGTTTTAAAGGAAGGGGGTACCCCCCCTTATGATCCCCCAATCCTTGTTTTAAAGGAAGGGGGTACCCCCCTTATGATCCCCCAATCCTTGTTTTAAAGGAAGGGGGGTACCCCCCTTATGATCCCCCAATCCTTGTTTTAAAGGAAGGGGGGTACCCCCCTTATGATCCCCCAATCCTTGTTTTAAAGGAAGGGGGTACCCCCCCTTATGATCCCCCAATCCTTGTTTTACACCTTTTTACATTTCAAATGCCGAATTATATATAAAAATAATTATATACATATTTATAATGGGTTGCGATTTTTATATTCATGTTTATTTAGAAATACAACATATTAACGGAATATCTTATTATGAACTTCCTACTATTCGTGGTTATTACTGCGATTTAGAATGTGGTGTTTATGATAGCGATGATGATAAAATTGATTATTATTATAATTCAATAGAATATAACGCGTTATATGAAAATATGAAAAAAATATGTTTAACACCAAGAAAACCAGTTGTTATTTATGATAATAATTCATTCATATCATCAAAATTTGAGATGAAATATTTAGCAATTATTCAAAATAAAATAAACAAAAAATATGTGAAAAAAAACAGTCGTTATGAAGATACAGGAATTTTTACAAACATAGAACAAATAATAAAAGTTGTAAAAAAAGAAGAACGATATGACTGACCTATTGTGAAGATAAATTTTATTTATAACAAAAATTATGATAATTAGTATAGATCGGTATTTGAAATGTAAAAAGGTGTAAAGGAAGGGGGTACCCCCCCTTATGATCCCCCAACCCTTAACCCCTTAAATCCGAGGAAGAAAAGTCTCTCCAAACTGATTCATCTTTTCCAACTTTTCAATCGTTTTTTCTAAATTCACATTTTTCACATTCTTAAACAAATAATCGGTATTTGGCGATTCCTCATTTTGCTTAATTTGCGCATAAACAGTATCAATCTTTTTACAAACATTCATAATGACTTCTTTTTGTTTCTCTCTCACCATTTCTTCATTCAAATCAAAACTCTCCGTTAATACGGCCACTGCCACGTATAATATATATTTACGTTTACGAAAACACGTATTCGAATATTTCAATGTAAATAAACTAAGTAAAGCACGCACAATTTTTTGAATAAGCAATCCGCGTTTTTTCATTTCCCCCAAAAAAACAGACCAAATTATCCAAACAATATCTTGTTGGTCTTTGGTTGGAACAGGCATTTCGCCTCTTCTTTCACATTTACATTTTTCTTTTTTCGTCTTACAAGTGGATTCGTATTCAAGGATCCATTCAATCCAATAACATGATTGAATGACATTTTTTACATCTTTAGAAATATTATATGCCAATTCATTCATCGGAATAAAAAGTTCTCTCGGGTCTTCTTTTAAAAAAAGATCATCACAATAATTCATGTTTGGTGCTTTAAAACGGTCAGTCATATAGGTCATATCAAAATCATTCGTTGCAATTTTAATATCATCAAAACTATGTTTTTTTTTCGAATCACATAAAATACAAATGACCTCGCAAAAAAGTCGGCGAATTTTCGTATTATTACGCATTCTCAATTCTTGACCTGCATATCCATTACTAATGATATCTCGAAAATTTTGGATTCGCATTTCCAAGTAAATCGCCAATTTGGGATTGCCTAAATGAATATATTTACTGTAAAAAAAAAGAATCGCTTCCCATAAATCACTATAATGACCGGCACAAATTAATTCAGCACTCCAATAACATGCTGGTTCGACTTTAGAATAAATGAGACTTTGGATTAATTCTTTACGAACATCGGTTTTCTTGAATTTAGAAAAACTAATCCCTTTAAAATCGTTTGGACCTCGTAAATCATTGATTTCAACTGATTCTATATTCGAGTCAATCGGTATAGTTTCCATTTATAATTGATTATATGGTATAAATTATATAAAAAAAAAAATAATCATACATATTAAAGAATTGAATTATTGTACATTATGAAACTAATAAAAAACATCGTAACTACTTATCAAAAAATTCCTTTGTCCGGAAAAATATTATTGTTCACTTGCCTGTTTCTTATTTTGACCGTCTTTTTTAAAGCAGTCGAAGAAGAAAAACAACGTAGAAATTCTGGGAAAGAAGGATTCGAACAAACGAATTCTTTTTTATTTAAAACTGATTCTCAAGTCTATGATGATTTTTATTCCAATATTTATGACTATTTGGTATTCAATAGTTTAAAGGATGATTATGAAGTCGGTGAAATTATTAATCGTACCACACCAACAAGTGAAAGTGTCATTTTAGATATTGGATGTGGAACAGGACATCATGTAGGTAAATTAGCGGATAATGGTTTAAATGTAATCGGAATTGATATTTCGCCTTCCATGATTCAAAAGGCAAAAGAAAATTATCCACAATATCATTTTTTAGTAGGAGATGTTTTAAATAACAATGAATTTAAATCACAATCTTTTACTCATATTTTGTGTTTGTATTTTACCATTTATTATATGGAGGACAAACAACGTTTTTTCAATCATTGTTATGAATGGTTAAAACATGGCGGTTATTTAATTATTCATTTAGTAGACCGAGAAAAATTTGACCCAGTTTTATCGAACACACCTGAATTGTCAGTTGTCTCTCCTAGGAAAGAGAGAAGAACCAATTCCAAGGTTCATTTCAATGATTTTGTTTATCAGGTGGACTTTGATTTACCAAAAGGAACAAACATCGCCAAATTCAAAGAAAATTTTAAATTCAATAATGGAAAAGTAAGAAAGCAAGAACATATCTTATATATGGAACCCCAAAACACGATTATAAATTATGCACAAGAATCCGGTTTTATTATTCAAGGGAAAATCGATTTGCTTCATTGTGCCTATGATTATCAATATTTATATATTTTGACCAAACCTTAAGGGAACCTACGGTTCCCTTATGATCCCTCCCTTTGCCCTTCGGGGATAAAAAATCTGGCTTTTTAATTTGATTAACTCGGCGCAGGCTCTATAATTATATCCTACAATCATATTATTAGTAGGGTAACATACGTCCCCCCCCTTCCGTCCCTTGTTAAGGGCGAATGATTTTTGGCGCGCGAGTATCTACAAAGAAAAGGACAATAATATTATGTTTTACACAATATCATTGTAGAGATTGTTGTAGAGCCCGCGCCGAGTTATATCCCCGAAGGGCTAAGGGAGGGATCATAAGGGAACCGTAGGTTCCCTTACAAGGAAGTATTTTTTTTGATTCGTATTTTCAATCCAATGGTGATGATTGGCAAATTCAAAATGATGGGTAGCAAATAATTTTCCAGTAGAAAGAATAGAACCTAAACAAGAAAATCCACCTTTATGTACCATTAAATTAGCCGCTTTATGCATGATGGATAAATGAACATCTGGTTTATCTAAATAAACGAAAATATTCGAATTTTTACTTAATATATGAGTCATTTGATTTACAAAGTCAATGGTTTTGATATGATGGGGTTTAAAAAACTCATCCAAATGAATCCCCCCTAATAAAATAACTTTTTCATAATTATGAGACATTTGTTCAATAATATTTACATAATCTTCTTCTACATTTAGGTCGCCACTTCGAATATGAACACAAAGACAATTCGAGTTTTGAACAAGTTGAAAAACTTCATTCGATTCCAAAAAAGACTCATTCTTTTCAATGTATTCTTTCACAGAATCAATCAATCGAGGAAGATAAGGAACCTTTTCATCTGCCGGTCGCTGTTGACAATAAAAATATAAAATCGAATCTTTACAAATATCTGCTACTAAATTCATTCTTTTCAATGAACCTTCATCGGCATGAGGACATTGTTTCCATTGTCCAGATAAATACGGCATATTTAATAAATTACCGATATTGTAACCAGCCCTTCTCTCATCATTCGAAAATTCAATCTCTTTATCATAAATAATAATATCTTCAAAAGTTAAATTCCGTTTTAACATTTTATAAATAAAAATACAACATACTTTTTATATTGATTTTAGGCTTATATCAATATAAAAAATAAAAAATAAAATACAATTATATATCCTTAAATCGATTTCCTTTCACAAAGATTAATTCTGTTTTTTCCCATAATTTTCCACCATCATTATCAAAGGTTACATCTCCTAAAAAATGAAACGGATAGTGTTCTGCAGGTTTGGTTTGAAATGTGAAATCAACCCCTTCATACAACTTTTGTAAAGAACCAATATTCCAACCCTTTTCAATGATTTTCCTAGACATTAAAATTTCTTTATTAAAAATAGCATCCCAAATATCTTTCGAATAATTTGTAATACTCAAAATTTGTATTTCCATCAAATATTCTACGGTTTCTTTATTCATACTAAAAATATAGGATTGAATATGACTATGAATATAAGGATTCACTATCATTTCTACTCCGGCATTATTAATGGTACTACCAAATAAATGAATATTATCTTTTTTCAATCCATTCAAGTACATATCCGTCCATTTACCTTCATAATCATCTGGTAAAAAAGGTCCAAATACGGATGAATTTGCAAAAATAAAAGTTTCATAATTTTTATATAAATGATTATGTAATAATCCTTCTGACCATCCGCCAAAATCACACCCCAGATTCTCTCTTTTGAAAACAGAAACATTTTTATAATGGGGATATTCAAAATTCAATTCTTTATTATTGCAAATAAGTAAAAAATCGATTTGATCATCTTCAAATACCGCATTTTTAAAAAAATGTTCTACTCTTTCATTCAATAAATGAAATACATATAATACCAATGTTTTTGAGTTGGCCATTTATCTTTATCTTTATCTTTATCTTTATATTTTAACTCAATAATATCCAAAATGTGCAAAGATATAAAAGAATATATTTATTTCAATAAAGAGAGAAGAATATAAAAAAATGTTTGAGAATTATTTATTACATTTCCCTTGGTTGACCATCTTTTTTTATGCGTTCATTGTTTTCCTTCTTGTGTTTTTGATAACCCTACTTTACTTGAGATCAAAATATGGATTCTGGGTTTCCCAACCTGTTTTTCATTCCTATGATTTTTCTTATTATTTGTATCCTCCAGGGATTATTCGAATGGATTTACCAGAAAAGAATAAATATACAAATTTTAAGGATATTACAACCACATTTTATAATGAATTGACTTCTCTCCAGAAGTTGGAAATGATTCATTTACTTCAACAACATTATTTACGAAAGGGAGAGAATATTTTCTTACCTGAATCCATGAATGTTTTTCCTTATTTTGAAGGATTATCCCATGAATCTTTATTGATTGGAGAGAAAGAAAATATAAAAAATATAAAAAATATAAAAAACACAAAAAACAAAGAAAATCCTTGTTTTTTTTCATTTTACTGGGAAAAATCACTTCTGACCGACTTAAAAAAAGGCACGATTATTGAAAATAAAAAAATCATTGCATCGATGACTAGTCGTCCAATCAAAATCCGGATTTTGAAAGGGAATGACCCGAATGCAACTTTTCTTGCTTATTACGTGGATTATTTATGTGTCAATGAATTCCATCAAAAAAAAGGAATCACTTCTCAGATGATTCAAACTCACGAATACAATCAAAGACATTTGAATAAAAACATTCAAGTTTCTTTATTTAAGAGAGAAGGAGAATTGACTAGTGGGATTGTTCCGCTTTGTATTTATACCACCTATGGATTCTCGGTTTTCACTTGGAGGAAACCTATATCCCTTTCACCAAATTATCAAATCATTGAATTTTCAAAACAGAATCTACATTTGCTACGCAATTTTTTGAAAGAGAATGAAGACCATTTTGATATTTTGTTGGAACCTTCCTTTTCGAATTTACTTGAATTGATTCAAACCAAAAATATTTATGTTTGTGCGGTTTTAGAAAAAGAAAAAGATGTTGTTTTATGTGTTTATTTTTATTGTAATTCGTGTGTTTTCATTGAAAAAGATTTGAGGATTTTGACTTGTTATGCATCGGTAAAAAGCGATGCGTGTTCCACAGAGATTTTTATTCAAGGATTCAAAAATAGTTTCTGGAATACGGCAGACAAAAATAATTTTGGGTTTTGTCTCATTGAAAATATTAGTCACAATCATTGGATTATTGCAAATCTATTGAAAAAATCGACACCTGTTCTAAAAAGTCAAACGGGCTATTTCTTTTATAATTTTGCCTATCCGACCTTTTCTGCGGAGAGAGTTTTTCCGTAGGGGGGAGTCTCTACGGGAGTACCCCCTCATTGCTTTTTACTTAATAAACTCGGCGCGGAGTTTCTACAACAATCTCTAAAATAATATTATGCTTTGCTAAACAAAGCACAATATTATTTTCTTTTTCTTTGTAGAAACTCCCGCGCCAATACACCAAATCAAAACAGCAAGGAGGGGGTATCCCTCCCGAAGGGAAGGAAGGGGGGACACCCGTAGGGAGTCCCCCTACCTAGCGGACATATTTCCCAACTCGGGCAAAAGAATCCACAATAAAAATAATAAATATTCCTAAAAAGGAATAAAGAATCACTTCTTCAGTGACATGATTGGTTTTTTCATCTTGTTGTTCTTCCAATAAATGAATCATATAATTTAACTTTTGCATAAGAGCCTCTTGAGAAGGAGAGGAGGAGTTGGAAGAACCAGAATAAGAGTTACTCATATTCAAATAAGCCTGGGTCTGGAAACCGTTTGCATTTGCATTCTCATAATACCCAGGAGTATTATGGTAAGGTGCTTTTTGTAAAGTCTGATTCACATTGGAGTTGTAATGAGGAATATATTTTTTATAATAATCCTCTGCCGTCTTTTGATTTCCATAATTGGATTGAAAATTATTCAAGTCTAAATTCTCTTCTGCATTATAAAATGGTTTTGGTACTTTTCCTAAAATCTCTTGAATTTGTGCATTCGGATTCGGATTTGGGTTCGGATTTTGCATATTTTCTGTTACGGGTGGTTTTTGAACGGTAGAAACAGGCATGGATGGTGGAGTAAAATTGGAATGAAAATCACCCAAACTATCATCCCCATCATCCATATTGGAGTCATTATGTATCTTTTCTAAAACGCTATTTACTTTATTTGTATTAAAACTTTCTTTAGGATATTTTTTTTGAGTTTTATTATGATGCGATGAATTTTTTTTATAAATAGGCGGTGGTTGATCATTATTTTCATTATTATCAAATGGTGCCGCATACATTGCTAAAGACATTCCTCTTAATAAAAATTAAGATAATAATTTATATCTTTGCACCCTTGAAGATTTTAATTCGCATTTTATACCGTTGAAGAATTATCAAGTTAAGTTCAAGAATGTAAAATGATAAAGATTTGGTTGGTGTAAAGAAATAAACTTCCTAAAAGAATAAAAAAATATACCTTTTTATTATATGACAGAAATACAAAATTTAAATAAGCACGCAATTATTTGTATGATTATTTTTTTATTAATGGTTTTATTCTTTTTACAATCGAGGGTTTTTTCCCAACTTTTCCAAACAATTTTAGGAAGAGCCTTTTTAGTGATTTTGATTATTTATATTACTTATTGCAATCAAATTGGGGGAGTATTATTTGTCTTATTTTTAATGATTATGCATACAAATGATTCGACCGTTGAAGGTTTGTCGTTGAGGAATAATCTCATTTCAGAATGGTCAGAAAAATTAAAAGAAGAAGAACGAAACCAAGCAGCAGTAGATGCAATGGCAAGTGTAAATGGAAGTAGTGACCCACATAAAATCTTTTTAAAAAGTGCCGCAACTATTGCACAAGATTATAATAATGAAAACCCGAATTCTCCATTTTTTAGCATTATGCCAGCCAAAGTAACACTTGTATCTGCTGTAAGAGCAGCAAAAGCAGCAAATTCACCAACTGCAGTAGCAACTGCACAATTAAATTATCTAGAATCCCTTGCAACCATTGCAGAAAAAATTGCAAATAGTAAACCATTCTCAAAAGAATCAGTTGCATTTAAAAAAGCAAAACAAGCAGAAACAGAAGCATCCATCAAAGCAGAACCAAGACCAATGGCCTCAAGTGTTACACCAATCCTTACAACTACATCTTTAGCACCAACTTCTACCACTAATGCTGCAACTGTAACAACAACGGCACCTGTAACAACAACAACAACAACAACAACAGTATCACCAGAACAACGACTAAAAGATGCAATTGCAAACCCAAACTCACCAGATGGAATTTATCTTAGAGAACATATAAAAACATATCCAAACTCACCTGAAGCAAGAGCATATGTAGAAGCATATCCAGAGTCACCAGAAGCACTTGCATTAAAAGCAAATAAGGTAACATTAAGTGATCAAGATAAAATAAAGATAGACAAGGCGGTAGCAGATACGATCGCAATGGCAAAAAATAGTAAAATGCCACAATTCATTTATCAGTCAAAGTCTGCAGAAATAGCACAACAATATTTAGATAAAAATCCTGACGATTTATATGGTATTATAGACACAAAAATACAACTTTCAAAATCAGTAGATGCAGCAAATACACCAGGTGCGACAAACCCAGAAGGACAAATAAAACTTGCCCAAGCAATTTATCTAGAAACTGTTACACGTACGGTAAGAGATATCGCACGTAACTTGGGTCCATCTTCACCAGAAGCAATTGCATTAAAAAAAGCAGAAGATGAAAGAGACGGGATAAATACATCTGTTGTACCAGAACCAATCGCTACATCTAGTATACAACAAACCCAAGTACAAACAGATGCACAAGCACGCGAAGATGCAAAAAATTTAATTAAAACCCTTACCCCTAGTCCCACACAAAGTGATACATCTATCCTAACCCAAATAAAAAAAACATTTACTTGTACTGAAAATTTCAAAGCACTTGAAGGTTTTGATTTGTTAGGATTCGAAGATAATATGAAAAGAGGTAAACAATCCAATTCTATCCAAGTAGGAAATTCATATCATCAAAATTCCGAGGACGTAATGCCTTATGAAAAATCCTTTTTTTCACCTTTTCACTTTTAGTAAATCTAGAACCAGAATCTAAGTAATAAATATTTTATCTCCTAAGTATAAGATATTTTTTTTACATAAAATGGCCAAAGTAAAACTACCAAAAACACCGGTTCCACCGAAATCTTCTCTCTTTTCACCAATTACAAATGCGTTGCATTATTTAAATCATCACGTAATGTTTTTAAATAATAGTAAATTTTTCGCAGGAATTGTCATGATTCTTTTAAATGTGGGTTCAAAATTCATTACCATTCAATTTAGTAAATCCACCGAAGAATATTTGAAATTCTCTTTAAGTAAACAATTATTAGTCTTTTCCATGTCGTGGATGGGTACTCGTGATATCTATACCGCGCTTGGATTAACTGCCATTTTCACTATTTTATCCGACCATTTATTTAATGAAGACAGTCATTTATGTGTCGTTCCTCATAAATATCGCGTTTTAAATAAAGCAATTGATACAAATGATGACGGACAAGTTTCCGAAACCGAATTGGCGGAAGCAATTGCGGTTTTAGAAAAGGCAAAAAGAGAGAAACAGAAAAAAGAAAATCGAGACAATTTTGCCAAATTCGATTACCAGAAAATACCTATTTCAAATTAAGGTTTTTTTTGAAAACTTGTCATCATAGATACCACTGCATTTTTTGCATTTTTTTTCATATCACTCGCTACCGTTGTATAGGAATGAGTGATATCTTTCCATTGTTTTTTACAAGGGATTTTCTTCAATTCTTCTTCGGTTAATTTTTCACCCTTTTTTAAACTAAGAAAAATGCGGATTTGATATTTTGGACCCGTTAAATATTTTGTATTTCTTTTTTTATACGTACGATTCTGGTAAGAATAAGGTATTCGACCGTAAGAATTTGTTCGACCGTAAGAATAAGGTGTTCGACCGTAAGAATAAGTATTCGGTCTTCTACGGTAAGAATTTGTTCGACCGTAAGAATTTGTTCGACCGTAAGAATTTGTTCGACCGTAAGAATTTGTTCGACCGTAAGAATACGGTCTTTGACGGTAAGAATAGTTTCTAGGATACAAAGAATAATTCTTTTTACGTGTTCTAGCACCCCCTTTTTTTATGAAGGTGGAATTTATTTGGGGTACAGGAATCTCATAATTCGGTCCGTATAGTTCCTCTTCCGTATATTTGCTTGGTTCGGCCGTTTCCAAATACCAATTCCCCTTTTGCCATTCGACAAATTCAACGTAATATTTCTCTCGATGAATATAGAAAACCCCATTGGTTGGAAACAAAGTATCTAAAGTAATCTGAATATTACGATCCACATTTCCAGGACTCGCTTCTTTCAATGTTTTTCGGGGAGGAAGAAAAAGTGCGGTATAGTTATTCAACTGATGAAACATTTGACTGTTGAAAAAAGAGAGAATACGTGAATTTTCAGGAATTTTACGAATAATATTTGCGTCAAGAGGTTGTAAAGGATTGAAATAGATATTATGACTAGGCGCATTTGGTAAAGTTAATACCGGGTCATATTTGAATTTTTTATATGGTAGATTGGTTTCAACAATGATTTGTAATTTGGTTGGTATCATGGGTATTTTTTGTTTGATTCTGTTTTTGTTTATATTTTTATTGGTTCTCATTATGGTTTTGTTATTTTGGTTCATTCAATCGTGTTATAATATATCTACAAAAAAAGTACAAGAAAATTAATCCTCCAATTCAAAATTGAAAGAAGGACAAAACAATTCCTGAATAACTTGATCAGCAAGTTCAATGTAATTATCATCACATAATTTCATAGTAACACCGTGTGCCATTGCCAAAACGAGTTGTACTTTTACATAAGGATCGCTTATTTTCAACCCCATTTTTTGCAATTCATTTTGATTCAAATAACGGTCGAATTCTTTCAAAAAAGAATACAACTGATATTGATTCGCTTTTTTCGATTCATATAAAACTTGCCCTATTATTTTCGAAGTTAATGCAATCATTTCTTCCCTATTTTTTCCCGATAAATCTTTTACCAAATCCAAGGATTTATTTTCTGGGGTAACAATAATACCCGATTCTAAAATCATCCGAGCAGTATCTTTCACAGGTCTTTCCATCATTCCTAAAATACATTCAAAAAGTGTATTTCGAAATTCTTCTTCCAATTCACATAAAATACCGAAATCAAAAACGCCGATTTTATACGGATATAAAGAATCCGTTGCATCTTTGATAAAAACAATGTTTCCACCGTGTAAATCTCCGTGGGTAACTCCGTGTAAAAAACTAGTAACAAACCCGAATTTCAAAACCGATTTTGCAAATCCAAGAGAATCATTTTTTTCCGTTTCAACCAAGGTCTTTCCTTCTACAAAATCCATGAATATTACGTTTTGATAACGCTCTGTAATATGCGGATAAACTTCGGGGATAACAACGTATTTTAGATTCGCACAATTCCTTTTCACGAGTTTGATATTTTCGACTTCTTTTTGAAAATCAGTTTGTTGTTGAATGATTTCCACATTTCTCTCGACCAATTCAACCAATTTGTATTTTTTCACAAAGTTCAAATTCAGCAAATCCAAACAAAAAACGGAAGACAAGAAAGACAACCCAGACAAAAAGGATAAGATTCCTTCAATCCCACATTGAAGTTTTCTTTCAATGTCCTTTCTTTTCATTTTAATAATGTAGGGTTTACTATGACCCAGGCGTTCTCTCGCTAGAAAAACAAGAGAAATCATTCCTGAATTCATAGGTTCTTTTTGTTCTAAAACCAAATCATTCTCAAATAAAATGGAGTTCAAGGTTTCATAATCGATTTCATTGATATGATAAGGTGCCCGATCTGTAAATTCAATCAATTCATTATCGAATCCTTCAGTTAGAGCCAAGGCTTGAAATAATTTCACATATAAAATATTATATTGCGCTAGTTTTTTACATATATTTCCAATGAAATAAGAATAAGAATAAGAACGATTCACGTAAATATAAAAACAAAAGAGATAACTAATGTATTCGCTGAAAATCATCCATCCAATTTGTAAAAAAGAGAGAAAGGAAACGATTTTTTGGTAGAAACCAAGAGATCGATTGACAAACATTTCAATATAATCATCCATTTCTAAGTTTTCATCTACGCTTCTATTTTCACCTATTCCTCCATAGTCATTGAGTATTTGAATGGGTGATTCGATCCTTGGTAAAAAAGAAGAGATAAAAATTGGTGAATCAATAAACTTTGCTAAAAAACGATTCATTATGGATCGATATATTAGAATGTATAGTTCTCTATAAATTGTTTTAATCTTGAAAATACTTTATAAATAATCGTACTTATCATTTTTTCTAAAAAAGCAGGTATTTTCATTTTTTTCTGGTTGATTTTGATTTTATTCGAAAAATGCATTTTATGTTCATTGAAAAAAATACATTCGACGTCCATTCGTTCAATTGGTAATGGATAGACATTTTGTGGAATGTGTTCCGGTGTCTTGAATTCCCCCTTTTCATCGAGAATAAATTGGGATTGAAAAATGATTTTACTTGTTTTTTTAGTAATAGGGTCTTTTTCGACCTCCTTTTTAACTTTCAAATAGGCAAAACGTTGCGGGATTCCTAAATCTGGAAAGAGGTCTTTCATAATAAAAATAATATTGGCTTCCAAATCATTGATTTTATGTAATTCGGTTTTTTCATAAATATCCCTATTTAAATCATAGACTAATTTCATCATATCAAAATCAATGATTTTCTCTAAAATTAAATTTTTATTTTCAATTTCACATTGCATATGATATTCTTCATCTTGTGTTTTAGAAATACATATTGTATTTTTTTCAAGTAATAAGGTTTCTTTTTTTTTATCGTTTTCTTCTTGCATTTTTTCAAGTTGTAAAAAAAAATAAGAAAAATATATTATAAAAAAAGATTCTAAAAAAAGAATTTTATCGAAAGGATTTGTTATTTTATTATATAAAATGAAAACCATTTAAATTGTCTTTGATATAATATATAGAAATCCAATGAAACATCTTTTAGGATTATTTTATCTGTCTCTTTCCTTTTTTTCCAAAGGTTACTTGAAAAATACCTCTTGGAGATCCAAAGGACTTTGTCAAGAAAAATGTTTTGTGAAAGATATGTCTGTATTTTACAAAAAAGGAGATTATCATTTTTCAGAGCGTTATTATCGAGACTATTTACGACGATTAAATTCGAAAAATATTACGGTTCAAACCAATAGTATTTTAGGGTTGGATGAACCCAATTTTTTTGATGATAATCAAAATAATACCAATTCGAATAATTTGAGCGAAGAAGATTATGCAAACCATCGTAATTATGGAATCAGTAAACGATATATTTATCAAAAAAATAAAATTAATGGAGGACAGAAGATTAAGATCTATATGAATAAGGCAGCCGCGGAATTATATCAACAAATGAATGGTGGATTTGATAAAAGAATACAGATTTTTGACAATTTTGGTAACCTAGAAAATCAAAACAATACTGAAGACGAAGATAATGAGCAACCCTTTTTCCGTAATCCTTATGTTCCGTATTCAAGACCCTCTTCTTCTTCCAGTGAAAAATCCAAATCGGAAAATTTTGAAGTGGTTAAAAATTATCAACTGAATTTTACTCATATTGGTGGCTACCAAAACATCAAAAAAGAATTGGAACAGTGTATTGATATGTTGAAAAATTATCAAAAATATGCGAAATACAATGTACGTATTCCAAAAGGATTGATTTTTGAAGGTCCCCCAGGAAATGGGAAAACCCTTTTAGCGAAAGGATTGGCCGGAGAAGCAGGTTGTGGTTTTATTTCGGTTTCTGGTTCTGATTTTCAAGAGAAATATATTGGGGTAGGTCCTACTCGTATTAAAGAATTATTCACTTTAGCCAAGAAAAATGTTCCTTGTATTATTTTTATTGATGAAATCGATGCGGTAGGCAGAAAACGTTCTGGAGATGGAGAGACGTCATCTAGTGAACGAGATAATACCTTGAATGCACTTCTTGTGGAAATGGATGGTTTTAAAAACAATACGGGAATCTTCGTGGTTGGTGCAACCAATCGAGTTGATCTTCTCGATAAGGCGTTAATGCGTCCCGGGCGTATTGATAAGAAGATTTATATTGGAATGCCTGACGCTATCACGAGAGAAGCGATTATTCATATTCATATTCAAGGGAAACCTTATAGTGAAAATATTATTCTGAAAGATTTGGTGGAAATAACGGAAGGATATTCCGGTGCTCAGATTGAGAATTTATTGAATGAAGCGATGTTGAATGCATTGAGAGAGGATCGGACCGAATTCACTCATGAGGATTTTGATATGGTTCTGAATAAAATGATTGCTGGTTGGCAACCAAGTGAACATGAGTTCACGAGTGATATTATTGATCATATTGCGATTCACGAGATGGGACATGCCATCGTAGGTATTCTTTCCAAACATCATTCCAAAATGTCAAAAGTCATTATTAATTTATCTTCCCCGAAAAGTCCAGGCTATACCGTATTTGAAAGTTCTACGTCAAATATTTATAAACGAGAATCACTTTTTGAACATCTAATGATTCTTTTGGCCGGACGAATTGCAGAAGAAATCTTTTATGATGTCTCTGTCACTACGGGTGCCATCAATGATTTTGAAGAGGCATTGAAATTGGCAGAGAAAATGGTGGTTTATTATGGCATGGGAAAAAATGTGATTTACCCGAATTTGAGTGAAAAATATAAAGAATACATTGATGATGATGTTGCTGAATTAATCAGTGATGCATATCGTTACTCACATATTATTCTGTTAAAAGGAAAGGACTTAATTTCTGAAACCGCAGAAATGTTGAAAAAAGATAAAATCTTGAAAGCCCATGTCATTCAAGAATTGATTAAAGAGAAATATTCTTACCTTTTATAAGGGAACCCGGCGGGTTCCCCTATGACCCCTCCGGCTGCCCTTCGGGGAGGAATATTGTTGCATAACTCGGCGCGTGAATTGACAACTATTTTTACAATCATATTGTGCTATGCATAATATTATTGTTATTTTCTTTGTAGAATCCTCGCGCGCCAAAAAGCCAACGCCCTTAACAAGGATATTTATCCCCGAAGGGCAGCCGGAGGGGTCATAGGGGAACCCGCCGGGTTCCCTTAATTAGATGTCTAAACTAATGGTATTCTTATCCGATTTTTGTTTACGTTTGGCACTACGTTTGGGGATATTTCCAGAAGATTGAAGTTCTTTCAAGTCACTAATACTAATGGTACTACTATCATTCATATTAAATGTTTCATTCACTTGTGGTGACTGAGGAGGTCCTAAATTTACGGTTTTTTCTTGATTGACAAAAGTTGGTTGGGGTAAAGGCATGGATGATTCCTGAATATTAATGGTCTTTGTTTTTAATCCAGAAAGAATATCACTGATATCACTTGGGCCCTTCATTTCAGGTCTTCCATTACCGGAGGAAGAAGAGGTGGTAGGACGTTTGGATCTCTGAGGTGGTTGAATGGGTTCATTAAAAGTTGGTCCACTCGCATAATTCTCGCGAATATTAATACCGTCATCTACATAAATACTATTTCCCATTCCGGAACGTGAAGCGGCATTTAAGTCTGGACGAGTGGCATAATTATTATTTCCTGGACGACCACTTGGTGGTGGCACAGAATTGGGTCCTTGGGTAGCCATGGGAGCAGGAGGTCCACGTCCATATCCGACTTCCGGTTCTGGATTCATTAACCCAGACATAAATCCAGAAAATCCTGGACTACTCTGGGACATTGAATTCACTGCAGCGTTCTGGAAAGAACGCATTAAATCCGGGTTCTGTCGTAAAATATCATCCATTCCAGGCATCGCTGACTTGAACATGGTGTTGGTCATATGAACCATCATGGCACTACCACCTAATTGAAACATCAATTTCAATTCGGGTGCTAAAGAAGCACGCGATTTATATTTCTCATATAATTCTCCAAAAATATCGTCATAATCCGTTATATTTTCATTGATTTGTTCACTCCATCCATCAAGTTTAATATCAAAAGGATCAAAACGATTATTTAAAAATTCGATTCCGTTGATAACCGCCATCATCATATTTCCTTGAAATTTCACGGAATTCTGTTTTACCTTTTCATCCATAATGGTTTCATATTCTCCTTGCATTTCTTCTAAAGGAGAATCCATTGAATATTTCTTCGATAATTCGACCCCCTTCTTTTCCAATCCTTCCAACTTTCTTAAATATTTGAATTTTTCTCTCAATAATTCCTCTTTCGACATTTTAGGTTGAGAACTCACATTCTTATCCGGATTCAAAGGAATATTATTGAATTTGCCATATCCATCCCAGGTTTTTGAATCGGTACTTGTTTCGGCGGTTGATTTCCCAAGAGAAAACCCTTTACTATTACTGTCATTTGTACCATTATCAAAACGAACCGAATGTCTTTCTTGATCTTCCGTAGGTGAAAAGAAATCGGATTTATTGTTGAAAGAAAGGGGTTCGGTGTCTTCGGTTAAGTTATTCAGTTCTTCTTCTAAATTATTCAAATCGTCAATATTGATATCTGTATTTCCTCCTCTTCCAGAACCTTCCTTTATTCGGTCATTCATTAAAAGTTCAATCCCACCTCCAAAATTCGTTGATCTTAAACTATTTCCACCTCCGCTACCGCTAGTACCTAGATCTCTTTCATTAAAATCCATAGGATCATTAAAATCAAAACTAGAAAGTTCAATCATATCTGACATTGTGAATCCTTATTATCTTTATTATAATAATTATTTTTAAGTCCTACGAATTTATAATTATAATTATAATTATAATTATGTTGTATCTGTAGATAATGATTTTACTAAATCTTGATGGTACTAAAATTAATATTTCCAAAACCGGATATAAAAGTATTACTTATATCTTTTAGATTTTGATCCATTTGCGATACTTCGTCATCTACATTGAATGAATTACATTTACGGTTTGCCTCGGTCCAACCAAAAAAATCTAAAAACCAGTTGATTATAATTCCAAAAGTCCATTGATAGATATTATTAAAAAAATCAAAAATAAAACCAGGTACAATATATTTAATCATCTCTATGATAAAAGAAAAAAAGCCATTCACCATATAAAAGGGCATACAATTTGGAAGAGATATAATTTTATCTCCAATCAATTGTATGATATTAAATATTTGAATAAAAATACCACCGATTCCGTTAAAAAGTGCCATCAATGGGTCAATGATTCCTTTTTTTAAAATATCTCCAATTTGAGTAAAAACAGAGACAAATTTCTTTACAATTAAATCATTAAAAGTAGTTTCGATTTGTTTTATGGCATTCATAATTTGAGCCCCAATTGTGTTTTTTAATTGTTCGATTGCATTATTGATTTGACTTTTTATACCATTGGCAAGTTCATTTTTTATTCCATTTAATGCATCATCTACCAAACCTTTTACATTCAAAGATCCAAAAGACATTCTTTAATACTACTTATTAATACTAGTTATTATTTTTAATTTGCAATCATCAAACATAAATATGTATCTAAAAACGTATACTGTTAAAATTTATTTTTCCGAATCCCGCCTTGAAAGAATTACCAATATTTTTGGTCACTTGATCCATTTTTGAAATTTCGGAATCCACATTAAAATTATAACAACGTTGGTCGGCATCAGACCAACCCACAAAATCCCAAAACCAATTGACAAAAATTCCTAAAGTCCAGTTATAAATATTCTTAAAAAAATCAAAGATAAAACCAGGCAAGAAACTCTTAAAGAAACTTACAATCATCTTACTAGTTGCGTCAAAAACATAAAAAGGAATACAAGTGGGGAGAGAAGCAATTTTATCTGCTACTGTTTTTATAATATTAAAGAGTTGAACAAAAACAGTAATGATTCCTTTGAAAAGTGTAATTAACGGGTCGATGATTCCTTTTTTTAGAATCGCACCCATTTGAGTGAATACGGAACCAAACTTGTTTACCATTGTCGTATTTACATTATTTGCCACGGTTGTCGTCATGGTATTTACCTCTTTGACTAAATTATCTTCTATTCCTGAGGTCATGGTATTGATTCCATCATTGACTACATTTTGTAGTTCATCCTTAATTACACCAATTCCGGAATTGATTTCTTTTTGTATTTGTGCTTTTACATCTGCCGTCATTTCAGCCAATTTTATAGCGGCTTCGGCTTCTTCTCTAACTTTTCTTGCAGCATCTTCAGCCGCTTTTTTTGCTTTATCTGCTACAGATTCAATAGAATTACCTACACTTTTAAAAGCATTACTTATCGATTTTGATGATCCACCACCCATTTGTGTTTACTATCTTAGATATTCGTCCGAAAAAAAGATTGAGATTTCTATCCAACTAACTTCTCAGAAAGATACCAATATCCTTGTAAAAAACAATCTGCTAAATCATCTTTCTTTTTATGTTTTTGAAAATGGTCAAAGTGTGGTTGAAACAAGGGATTTTCATTTAATAATTGCAAACATTTTTCAATCCCCGCTTTTTTTCGGTCTTTGTAGTCCAACGGTTTTTTCTTTTCTTTTTCTTTTTCTTTTTCTTTTTTTTCTTTTTCTAATCCAACAATACTATTACTACTGTTACACGTGAAATCCTTTAATTTATTGGCCGAAGAAATAAACTCGATATGATTGACATTTCCTTTCATTATAAAATATTGCGAAATCATCCCTTGAATGGTCTTCATACGATTGGCAATGGGACTGATTTGATTTTCAATAATGACGTAATCAATGGTAAAGGGTTCTCCATTTTGATTTCCGTAAAACATTTCATCCAATTTCAGTTGAATGTTTTTCCCAATCGTAATGATATCTACTTTGGAGGAATTGACCGAATGAATCGATTCCAAACAAGTATCATTTACATATTCATTCAAGAGAGAAATGACATCTCCTTTTTTGGTTTTGGTATCATAAGGAATATGATATTGATCCGCCATTTCAAATAATTTCTGTACTTTTTGTTTATTGATGAATGCGGGTTTCAGTTCATTGGTGGGAATAAGAAAATTTGTTTTTTTGGCATGTTTTAAACAAAAACATTGATGATTTTTAATGAATTTGGCTGGTTTTCCACAAATGTTTGAATCATTGGATGTTTGTTCTGGTTTCTCATGAATACTCATTTTTGACCCTTGTTTTGATTTGGATTTTTTTAAAGGTTTCTCTTTTTCCTTTTCTTTTTCTAAACAAACCAACGTTTCTTTTTCCCCAATATTTAAAATATCCCAATGCGTGATTTGAAAAAACGTCTCTCCTTCCTTTTTTTCAAAACAACAAAGGGCTAAATTCTTAATACCGACATCAATACTCAAAATTCTCATTTCAAACAAATCAAATAAATAAACAATATATTATATAAAATAAATATAATATATAGTTAAACCAAAATTATGACAAATATTCAAACAGAAACCTTAAATGAAAAAGAAACAAAAACGATCCAATACCTTATTTTTGAAAAACATCATATTTTATTATTTATTCTTACGATCTGGACCCTCTTATATTTATCACAATTCTCTTTTCTCACAAAATATTCCATCAATATTTATCAAGTCGCCGCTTTTTCAATGGCTTATCAATACATCAATACAAATATCACCGTTTATCAAATTTTAGGTAGTTCATTTATCGCCTCTTTTACATCTTATTTTATTTACTTATTCCTTCATAAATATACTCGAGTCATCGTATTAAATGCTATTATTACTTTTTGCGTGATTATCTTGACCGATTTTGCCAATTGCTTTACCATCGGTTCTTTAATTTATGCAATGATTGCAGTAAAAGAAATACCTCAACTTAAATCAGGGTATTTATTTTCATTTTTTCTGGCTTGTTTAGCGATCGTTTGTTTTTATTTTCTTTTTACAAAAATTGTTTCTTTCATACAAAAGAAATTTCATTTCTTTGAAGATTATCATCTTCTAGAAAAAAAATGGTACTAAAATTCGGATTCGATTTTTATATCTTTTGTATTTGAATCGAAGGTGCAATCAATCGCGCATTTAATTGTTCTCTTGATAAATATGGATTTTTCAAATCACTATTTGTATAACCATATCCAGGTTGATTATTATCATACGTATTTTTATAAAGATAAGGTACATTATTCGAAGGAGTTTTACCTGTATAAACGTGAGGGCTCAATCCTAAATCGTAACACGCTTCTTCTCCATTGTATTTCATAATAGCGAGTCCATTATGTTGCATGTATTGGCGATATCCCCAATTGGATTGAATATTTTCTTGTTTTTGGATACGTTGATTAATCACAGCGTCCGGTTGCCAAGATGCATAATTTCTACCATCCGCCATAATTGGTGGAAAATTAAAATGAATATTATTTGAACCAGAATAACAAGTTGCCCAAGACATCTTTATATAACCCTTAGAAAAGGTATCTGAATAATTACTTAAACATTCAATTCGCCTAATAATTTATGTAATTCTCCCTTTTTCATTTTATTTGCTTCTTCTAAACCGACTAAACCTTTTTGAACTACTATATTTTTTAATTGTTGTACAGAAAGTTTTTTATAATCCATATGTTCATTTGTATTGTCTAAAGAAATATGAATCGATTTTAAATCACTTGTTAGTTCTAAAGGAATGAATTCATTTTCTTTATTTTCATTATGGATAGTTAAAATTTTGATTTCTTTTTTCTCTTCTTCTTCTTCGACTCCATTCATGGAATCGTCTTCGTCTAAATCACTGAGTTCCTCTAAAGTTGGCATCATTGATTTTTCTTTATGATTACTTCCCTGATAATATGTTTTATCATCATCGATATCCTCTCCCTCTTCTTCGTCTTCATCTTCGTCTTCTTCGTCTTCTTCGTGTTCTTCTTCGTCTTCTTCATCTGTATTATCCTCATCTTCGTCATCTTCATCATCTTCATCGTCATCTTCGTCATCCTCATCCTCATCCTCAGATACCTCAATTTTATTATCATTTAAATAGGTATTGGAAGGAATCGAAACGGTATGAATATTTGAATTTAAATTCGAGGATGCTTCCTGAATTCCTGCTCCACCATTCATTAGATAATGGATTCGCATATTTGCATTATTTAATTCTTCTGTGATCGAAGAAACCAAACTAAACATTGAATTTATCTTATGATTCTGTTCTCTCGCTTTGTTTTCAAAATAAAAGATTAAAAACGAAAGCGCCAATAATAATATTCCTAAAAGCATAAAAAAACTTGGGTTAAACAATTCAGTCAAAGTCATTATTACTCTTACTAAATCCATAGATTATTTAAATCTTTGAATTAACGAATTCCAATCCCAGTTTGTTGCCTATCCCAGTTTGTTGCCTATCCCAGTTTGTTGCCTATCCCAGTTTGTTGCCTATCCCAGTTTGTTGCCTATCCCAGTTTGTTCCAAAATTTTCTGCGGATAATTCATATCTTTTAATATTTGAATTCCTCCTTGAACACTAGAAATTCCTTTTTCCAATTGGTATTTGTATTTTATGGATGATTGATTGTTTTCATTTACATTTGATTCAACCAACATGTGATAATTCTCAATCCTTTTGTTTTTACCCAATTTCTTGCACGCTTTGATAAAATGACTGGTTAAAATACAAGAAACATTATTATATTTCACAAGATAATCAATAAATGCTACTGTACTTAACGTCGCCTCTTCAGGATTTGTTCCAGAATAAATTTCATCAAAAGCGCAAAAATGTCTCTCTTCCTCCTTGTTTTCTTCAATGGTATCCAGAATTTCTTTACAACGCTTGGCTTCTGCTTGAAATAAACTATCACGTCCAGATGTATCTGGAATATTTAAATAACAATGGATATAATCGTACGGTTTTAAATAAGCGGCGGTATAGAAACCGCATCCGAATTGCTGGGTTAAGATAATATTAATTAAGATTGATTTTAGAACCGTTGTTTTTCCAGAAGCATTCGGACCAGTTAAAATAAGATTCCTATCGAAAGAAACGTCGTTTTTAATTGGATGACGGTCTTTTAAAACGACGTAATAATTGTCTTTAAACGAAGCATTTTTTTCTCTTGTCTTGGTCTTTTTATTTTTATTTCTCTCTTGACCTTTTTCTTTCTTTTCAAATTCAGCAAAATGAACTTGTTGTTGGGTAATGTTTTCTTGAAGGCCTTCGATACACTCCAAATAAGTATGAAATTCAAAAGAATATTCCATCAATTCATGATAAATATTATTATCATATAATTCGTAAAAAGTTTTTAGAACATATCCAATTTGAAAGATTTGATTCCAAGAACCTAACGAAAAGAGAGAAAAAGAAGAACTACTGATTTTATCTAATTTATCATAAAGATTGGAAAACTGAATACGTTTATCTTTTAGACACCGATTGAATGATTCATGACTAGACAACGGATCACTATAAGATAAATAATGGTCGATTTTTAATAAAGTATCATGAATATATTCTTTGATCTTCTTCACATATTCGTGTATTTTACTCATATTCATATGAAATCGAATACATAATAAAAAATTTTGATAAATGGAAAAGATATAGAAAAGGGCAGATACGACTAAATAGATTTTTTGGTTTAATTCCACGGAATTCCATTCGGTGAATAATTTACCAAATGCGTGGTTGGAAGCAAGCATTTTTAAAATAGAAATATACTCATTCATCGTAACATCCATACCTTTCATTTTAATAATGAAAAAAGGAAAAATGAGAATAAAAATGGGTAGTAAGAGAGATAAAACGGGGGCACTTAAATTGTAAATACTCATAATTTGTAAAAAACATTCCGATCGGTTTAAAAATTCCCAGATGGGCCAATCGATGTAAAAATATTTTTCCTTGAATCCATTGTCGTTTTTAATTTCTCTCCACCTATCTACCATGGAAGATAAATCGAAATCTTCTTTTCGATCCGATTCCTTGAAAGGTTTGTATTTTTTCAATAGTTTTTGGTAATCTTTTAAAAAGGAAATATCGGTCGTATAATATTTGGTCATTTTATCAACCATTTTATGTTTGTATTCATTTTTGGTGGTTTTATTATCAAAATCCAAATTGAAAACGTAATGATATATTGGTTTTTCTTTTTCATATTTTTCTTTCTCTTCTTCTTCTTTTTCTGAAACCAACTCTTCGTTCTCGGTATGTGATAACTCTAAATCTTTGATGATATTTTCTTTCGTCCTTCTTTTTTTTTCATTGTAAAAAATCGGTAGTTCGAATATTTCTGTTTCGGTTTCTATCACTGTCATTTATAACAGTCATAGAAAAATTATTATTAAAGGGAACCAATGGTTCCCCTTTGACCCCTCCTTTTCACCTAACACCCTTTCTTTTTATTATTAAAGGGAATCAATCGATTCAGGGAAACTTATCCCGAGTTTGATCTCTCTTTTTGTATTTTTATACAGTTGCATACAAAAATTATAGTTTTACAATAATAAATTTGAAAAATAATCATGATACAAAAAAATATAAAAGATACCAGATATTGTCCCCCCAATAATCATACTAGGATAGTATTTTTTTCCAACAAATAAAACTGTAAATATTAGAAGACATAACATTGTCATATTAAAAAAAATAAGATTCGGATAGTTGTTTCTTTCTAAAATACCAAATAGTAAAAATATGAAAGAAATCGAAATTAACCATAAAAACATTACGGTTGTCCATTGAAACATTATATATAATAATTAGAAAATCACCTAACCCTTAAACTCCCTTGAAAAACGATAAATCCCCCGGTAATTCCTTAATTTCACAAGCATAATACCCCTCAATTTCTTTTAATTTTTGTACATCGCGTCGAGTAATGAAATTGATTCCTGTACCCTTTCTACCCCATCGACCACTACGACCAATCCGATGTAAATAATTATAAATATCTTTTGGAATATCATAATTAATGACGGTACTTACTTGTTGAATATCAATTCCACGCGAGGTCACATTCGAAGAGATTAACACCCGGGATTTGCCATTACGAAATTCTAAAAAAGATTTCTCTCTCTCGTTTCGGTCCATATTACTATGAATACAACATACTGGAAATCCATCTTTCAACATCAAGTAATATAAATCTTCAACACGTCTCACACTATTACAGTAAATAATGCATTGGGATAAAGAAATGTTGGAATATAAATCTTTCAAGGTATCATATTTTTGATATTCATCTTCCAAAGCAACATAAAATTGACTAATTCCTTCTAAAGTAAGTTGCTCCGATTTGACAATAATTTTCACCGGATCCCGCATAAATTTTTCGGTAATGGCAAAAATATTAGGAGGTAGGGTTGCACTAAATAATGCCACTTGAACATCACTATTCAAATATTTAAAAATATTATAGATCTGTTCTTTAAAACCTTGGGACAAAAGTTCATCTGCTTCATCTAAAATAATCATTTGAATCGTTTTGGTATTAATTCGGTTACGACGTATTAAATCATATAAACGTCCTGGACAACCACATAAAATATGACCGGGGTTTCTCAATTGTTCCACATTTTCATCTACCGATGAACCGCCATAAAAGGTTTGTACTTTCAACTTTGGTATCATACTACCAATTCCTGAAACGACCGCACTTGTTTGAATCGTTAGTTCACGTGTAGGTGAAATAATGATTACTTGAGCGACCGGGTCTTCTACCTTTATGATACTTAATGCACCAATGGAAAAAGTGGCCGTTTTCCCAGTTCCAGATTGTGCTTGTGCAATAATATCTTTTCTCATGATAATCGGTTTAATCGCTTTTTTTTGAATGGGACTCGGATTTTCGTAACCATACGCATAAATTCCTCGTAAAATGGAGACATCCATTTCTAATTCATCCCAATGATGAATATCATAATTATTGTTGTTGTCGCCATTTTCTTTTACATTGAGTGGGTTGTCTTCATTCCGTAGATGAAAATCTTCTTCGCTGTTTATATTATTTTCCAAACTATTCTTCATTATATAATATATTATAATTTGGTTATATTTAAGTTTATTTAAAAATGAATATAAATAAAAAAATTGATATAAATGAATCAAACTATAATTAATATAATATTATAAGAATGGAGATACAAAAACAATATTCATTGCAAGATTTTCGTACTATTATATTTAATGGATTTCATTTTGAATTATCTGAATCTACGTTAAAATTAATTAATGAAATATCCAATGAAGTTGGTTCTCCTAGTTATGTAAAAACACCGATTTTTCAAAAAAAAGAAAATCCAATAAAAATAAATTCGGATTATCAAAATAGTAAAATTGATACAGAAAATACGAATACGTCTTCTGGGTATCATAAGAAAGTAAGACGTAATCATGTAGAAACTGGGAATGATGATCATTGGGAAACCATTCGTAGTTTTCATACCACAAAAATAGAACAAAAAACGGGTATTGAAGCACAATTTGATGTCATACGTTCCTATTTAAATAAATTGACTGATAAAAATGTGGAAGATATGTATTCTCGTATTTCTATTATTATTGAAGAACTAAAAAAGAATGATATTAATGATAATGTGTTGGACATTGTATATAATCAAATTTTTGAAAATGCTTTTATGAATCGTTTTTATTCCAAGATTTATGTTTTATTATATTCCAAAGTTTTGGAAAAATATGATACTCCTTTATTAAATCATAAAGAAAAACAGACGATTGAATTAGTAAATAGAATTCAACAATCTATTCAAACCATTGAATATGTGGATTCTACCGTAGATTATGATAAATTTTGTAAAATTAATAAAGAAAATGAGAAGAGAAAATCCATGTGTGAATTTTTAGTAAATTTGATAAAACAAGAAATGATTGATATTGAAATCGGTGTTCAATTATTAAATAAATTATTTGAATTTTTATTTCAATGGATAAAGATGGAAAATAAAAAAAATGAAGTGGATGAAATCGCAGAACTGATTTCGGTTTTATGGAAAAAGGACATGTATGATTGCGTTGAAAAAGAATATCAGTTTTTGAAAAAGATTCGAATATTAGCGAGTGTCAAGACCAAGGATTATTTGAGTTTGACCAACAAAACGATTTTTAAATTTATGGATATGAATGATACGTAGAGTAGGGTAGGGGGATGTATGTCCCCCTACAAAGGGACTTAAAAACAAATCACTATTTTTATTTATATTTATATTTATATTTCGTTGACTAGATAAATAATGTCCGATGAACATATTTTTTTTACCTTGGAAGAATTTGAAGATAATGAAAATGAAAGCGATTTGATGAATCATGATTCCGTACCTTGTTTTTGTCAAGGTGACATTGTTTGTGTTTTTTGTTTGAAAGAAATAGAAACAGAACCTTTGATTCTTACAGATAATACCGGATTTCAATTTGACATTGATATTGATGACGAGATGTTTTCTAGAAAAGTAAATTATCAAGTTAATTTCACTGTAAAACAATTGTCCATGATATGTGATTATTACGAAATAAGGTCACGAAATAAAAATAAAAATGAATTAATTGAAGCGATTGTTTCTTTTGAAAATGAACCCAAAAACACTCATACTGTTTTAAAAAGAAAGAAATTATGGTTTTATTTGGAAGAATTAAAAAAAGACTCTTTTACGAAAAAGTACCTCTTATTTTAAGGGAACCCCTCATAGAACCTATGGTTCTATAGAGGGTTCCCCTATGACCCCTCCGGCCAGATTTTCAGGACAAAGTCCTGAAAATCATATTCCCTTCTGTGATGATTATTGTTGCCTGACTCGGCGCAGTGTCGACAATTATTTCCACAATGATATTGTGCTACGCATAATATGATTGTTATTTTCTTTGTAGAACTCGCGCGCCAAGAGGAGGGGTTAAAGGGGAACCTTAGGTTCCCCTTAAAGGGAGGGGTCAAAGGGGAACCGTACAGGTTCCCCTTATAATATGTTGATTTATATTAGTAATGGTCCTATCGAAAATAAATCCTCAAGTCAGTTATCCAGAGTTAAAAACAGTGGACGCCAATGATTTTCAAAAAGAAGCCAATTTGTATCAAATTACGGTTGATGGTATCGACATCATCATTGCAATCGGCTCTGCGAAAAACACCTACGATAAAAAAAATATATTGTATTTTCCGATTTATTTAGTAAAAGAAAACAACAAGGTAGTTCAAATCGGTGTCTACGAAATAAAAGCAAGCAATTATTTAATTATTTTAGACGATGACCAATTAGATATTGACCGTTTAGACAATCCTCTTATTTATACTTATGTCACCAAAGATTGGTTATTGAAATCCAGATTGAATCCTGACAAAGAAGATTCAGAGATTACCGATTTAGGACAAAAAGAAGAAGAGGAAGAAGAAGAGGAACAAGAAGAAAGAAAAGAGAATTTGGAAACCTATGAAATTCCAGAAGAGAGAAAAGAGAATTTTGTTCAAACCAAGGGAATCAAGATTCCTGGTTTTCTCCAAGAAGAAACAAAGACGATTGCAAAAAACATAAGAGATACTTATCACGAAACCAAAGAACATCTTTGGATACAAAAATACATGAAAAATCCAAATTATGAAATCATTGATAACGAAGGCTCCGGGGATTGTTTTTTCGCCACTTTACGCGATGCCTTTTCAAGTATCGGTCAGCAAACAACCATTACTAAATTACGAAAAATGCTAAGCAATGAAATCACGGATGAACTTTTCTACGGTTACAAAGAACATTACGATATGTATCATACCGCACTTGTTACGGATACCAATCAAATCAAAGAATTGGATGCACAATATAGTTCCTTGAAAGAAAAATTCAATCAAGTCTTGGATCGCAATGAGAAAAAAACACTTTTGGATAATGCGAAAAAAATAAAAGATGAACATGATCGAATCATTCACGAGAAAAAGGTAACCGCTCAAATTTTGAACGAATATAAATTTATGAAAGGCGTTGATACTGTGGAAAAATTCAAAAAGAAAGTACAATCGTGTGAATTTTGGGCAGATACCTGGGCATTATCTACCATGGAGAGAGTACTCAATATAAAGATGATTCCTTTGTCTTATGAAGCCTATCAAACCAAAGATTTAAACAATGTGATCCAATGTGGTCAATTAAATGACCGTGTATTAGAAAACAAAGGGGTATTTCGTCCCGAATTTTATATCATGGTAGATTTCAATGGTTATCATTATAAATTGGTCAGTTATAAAAATAAATCGATTTTGAAATTCGCAGAATTACCCTATGACCTAAAAAGAAAAATTATTGATAAATGTATGGAAAAAAACGCGGGTCCTTTTTCTCTCATTCCTGATTTCCAAAAAATGAAAAAAGAAATTTCTGCCAAACAGAGTTCCCATCGAGGGGAAGAAGAAGACAATGTGTATTTGGACACCGAATTAAGTGAAGCAAAACTTCGCGGTTTATACGATGATGATATTGTCTTTTTATTTTATATAAAATCTAATGATAAACCACTTCCTGGGAAAGGGTCTGGAGAGAAAATACCGAAAGACCATTTGAAAGAGTTTGCCAAGTTGGCTACCATTCCTCAATGGCGTAAAAAATTATCCAATTTCTGGATTGCACCTTTTACCTTGGACAATCATCAATGGTCTTCCGTTGAACATTATTATCAAGCAAGTAAATTCAAAAAGGGAAATCCGGATTTTTATTTGAGTTTCTCTTTGGATTCTGGAACGGAAATGTCCAAAGACGCGGCAATGGCAAAATCGGCGGGTGGAAAGACGGGGAAATACAAGGGTGAATTGCTTCGTCCAAGAGAAGTAGAAATCGACGCGGATTTTTTCGGGAAAAGAGACCAAAAGAGTTTGAAAGAAGCGCAAACGGCAAAATTTTCGCAAAATGCGGATTTGAAAGAATTGTTGGTTGCTAGTAAAAAGGCAAAATTAATGAGTCATAGTCGCGGGAAAGAACCGGTGACTATGGATTCTTTGATGGAGATTCGTAGTGATTTATCTATCTAATTCTGTGTATTTGTACTTGTTACTTTGGGTGGTAATTGTTGTTGGTCTGCCTTCAGCGAAGGCAAAGGTGTTGGTACTGTAGGAATCGGAATGGGTACTAACATGGTTGATAGGTTCATGGTTGCTGGTGGATAAGGAGTGGTATTGGCCACATTTTGTGCGACGTAAGGACTTGGTTGTATGGTGGTTGCAGGTGGGGAAGTCACTGCTGATGTAGTTGATTTTTTTGAACAATTATTGCCCAAAGCATCGGTTCTTGAAGTAATTTTATCTGGACAACAACCGTACTTACTTAGTCCACAATTATTCTTTGGTTCTTCCACAGTAGACGTGGAAGTTGTAATATAAATAGTATTTGTAAAAAGGAAAAAAAGGATGAGAACTCCGATGATAATAAAGATCCAAGTAGTTTCCATAAGGTTCGTTTCTATAAATATAACCGGATAAAATATTATCTTTTTTTCTTCTTTTCTTTTTTCTTTTCTTTTTTTCTTTTTTTCTTCTTTTTTCTTTTTTCTTTTTTCTTTTTTCTTCTTTTCTTTTTTATAAAAGATAAAAGAGGTAAAAGAATATAATAATTTACTATTATAGTAAAGTATTATAGCGATTTTTCTTGATAAAAATGATAAAAAATAAACTTAGCCCAGAAAGTCGTTCCCTCATCAAATATTTTGCATCACTACCCATTGAAAAAATAAAAAAACAGAATCATAAAAAAACAGAAAAATTGTTTACCGAATTCTTTGAAGAAATGAAAAAGATTGATTCTTTAAAAAAAGAAGTATCTCATTCTCAAATCCGCAAAATAAATACAGTCGCCCAAATTCCTAAACCAAACAACTTTAATAGCAAGGGGTTTCCACAAGAAATTCGTAAACATATTGAAGAAACGGCCGTTTATCAAATCGAATACCAGTTTTCTCTCCTTGGTAGAAATATCAAAGTATATTTTATTTTGGAACCTCAGGATATTCATCAACCTATTGAGGTTTTTTCCCAATATGTAGAGAAAATGATCATGTGGCTGTTACTCATTGACTCCTATGCTTCTAAAAAATGTTCTAAAACACTGACCATTTATGTTTATTTGACTTCTCTCTTGAAGATTCTACCAAATTCGTCGATTGATATTATCAGTGAAAATCACGCCAATACCGCATTTACCTATACTTGTATTCCTGTATCTGAAATTGTTATTTTTCGCAAGGAAGAATGGTTTAAGGTTTTTTTACATGAAACTTTTCATAATTTTGGTCTTGATTTTTCAGCGATGACGAGTGATTATTGCAAGGAACATATCTTATCCATTTTTCCAGTAAATTCCGAGGTAAATTTGTACGAAGCGTATACGGAATTTTGGGCGGAAATAATGAATTGTTTATTGACCAGTTTTTTTCTACTTCCAAATAAAAACGACTTACCAAAGTTTTTAGAAATGAGTTATTTCTTTATTGACTTGGAGAGAAAATTCAGTTTCTTTCAAATGGTCAAAGTGTTGGAATTTATGGGATTGAGATACAAGGATTTATATGGGGGTTCTCGACAAGCGGAAATCAAACGCACGACCTTTTACAAAGAAGGAACCAGTGTCTTGGCTTATTATGTGATTAAAACTGTTTTATTGAATGATTACCAGGATTTTATTGTATGGTGCGACAAACATCATTTTTCTCTCTTGGATTTCAAAAAAACAGTGAATCATCAAAGGGCATTTTGTCAATACATTGAAGATCATTACAAGACTGGGACAATGTTGAAAAACGATGATTTGTTTGAAAAGGTATTTTCACAAATGCTTGTGAATAAAAAAAATACGTTTTTGAAGAATACGTTGCGTATGACCGTAATATCCAGTTTTTAGTCCACATCCACTTTTAAGAAAAGTGGAGCAAAAAATCTTTAGAAACGAATGTTGATTCACAATCAAAACAACATAGATTTTGCTCCACTTTTATTAAAAGTGGAAGTGGAAGTAAAATTGAAATATAAAGTAATTTGAATAATATCTTAATATTAAGTAAATAATAAAATGAATGAATTATATAATAAAAATGGTAATTTAATAAAAAATGTTTGGAAAAATATAGATAATCATAAATTGTATGCTGATTGGTTAGGTAAAGAATTAGGATATACAAAACCAGAAGATTGGTATAATATAAAACAAAAAGATATAAAAAATAATAAAGGTGGTGGATTATTACAATTATATAATGGTTCACCAATACAATTTTTAAGAGGGGTATATCCTGATTATGAATGGTTAGAATGGAAATTAGGTGTAGTTTCAAAAGACTTTTGGCAAGATAAAGAAAACCATAAATTATATGCGGATTGGTTAGGTAAAAAATTAGGATATACAAAACCAGAATATTGGTATAATATTACAAAAAATACAATCTATGATAATGATGGTTGTGGATTGATTAGTAATTATTATAATGATTCTCCAATACAATTTTTAAGAGGGGTATATCCCGATTATGAATGGTTAGAATGGAATTTTAAATCAACATCAAATGGATTTTGGCAAGATACAAAAAATCATAAATTGTATGCGGATTGGTTAGGTAAAGAATTAGGATATACTGAAGTAGAACATTGGTATAATATTACACAAAATATAATTAATGATAATTATGGTTGTGGATTATTAGGTTATTATAATGGTTCTCCAATACAATTTTTGAGAGAAATATATCCAGATTTTAAATGGTTAGAATGGAAATTTAAATCAACATTGAAATGTTTTTGGCAAGATAAAGAAAATCATAAATTATATGCGGATTGGTTAGGTAAAAAATTAGGATACACTGAATTAGAACATTGGTATAATATTACATGTGAAATAATAAGTGATAATGATGGTAATGGATTATTACAATTATATAATGGTTCTCCAATACAATTTTTAAGAGGGGTATATCCTGATTATGAATGGTTAGAATGGAAATTAGGTGTAGTTTCGAGAAATTTTTGGCAAGATAAAGAAAATCATAAATTATATGCGGATTGGTTAGGTAAAAAGTTAGGATACACTGAACCAGAACATTGGTATAATATTACACAAAAAATAATCAATAATAATAATGGTGGTGGATTGTTAGTAAGTTATTATAGTTCTTATATTGAAATACCCAAACTGGTATATCCAGAATATGAATGGGATAAAACAAAATTTTATATATATAAAACAGAAGCAAAATTATATAATTTATTAATAACTATCTATCCTACAACTATAAGACAATTTAAACAAGACTGGTGTAAAAAAATAAATCATCTTCCGTTTGATTTTTGTATTCCAGAATATAAAATAATTATTGAACTAGATGGACGACAACATTTTCAACAAGTTTCAAATTGGTCATCCCCAGAAGAACAATTTGAAAACGATACCTACAAAGAAAAATGTGCAAACGATAATAACTATTCAGTTATTCGATTATTACAAGAAGATGTATTTGATGACACTTATGATTGGTTTAAAAAATTATGTGATGCAATTGAAGAAATCAAAAATGGGGATGAAGTTGCAAATATATATTTATGTAATAATGGAGAATATCATCGATTTTAATTTGATTTGATATGAAATTCATCTTTTATTATTTTTATTTTTATCTACCTACCTATTATAAATTAAATAAGGGTATTTATTTGTCTTTTTTTATGGATGAATATAAATAATAAATATTTAAATTTTCATCAAAATGAGGAAACTTACATTTATAAGTTAGTTTAAATAAAGGTGTTATTTTGTTATCTATATTTTCTTTGATATCTTTATTTAAATGATTGAAGAATCCTTTTTCTTGTAAATAATGTGGACCTAACCCATTTGCATGTAATTTAGGAACATTATTCCAGATTTCTTTAAATTTAGTATCTTTATTATAACAATTTTCAAATAAATAGTGAAACCAAAAATAAGTATGTGGTTTTTTGTTTATTTTTATATATTGTAAAGTTTGATTAAACCATAAATCAATAATATAATTTTCTTTTTCGGCATATATAAACCAAGTACTTAATAATCGATCTGGGGTTGGTTTATTAAAAGCAAAGAAACCTTCTTTAATAAAACTTAATAACCAATTATCGAGTGGTTTGTTACAAAATGTTGTTGCGTCAACCCATAATCCTCCATATTTTTTTAATAATAAAATACGAATAATATCTGATAAGGCAGTATAATCATATATTAAAGATTTATCTATAAATTCTTCAAATTCTATATAATTATTTAAATTTTTATTATCAATTAAAATAATCTTCCATGAGGGATTGTAATATTCCCATGAATTAATACATTGATTAACAACATCTGGAGGGTTATCAAAACCTTGTAACCACAATATATATATTATTTTTTTCATTATGTATATAATATAATGAAAAAAATAATAATATGCTGGTATGGTTCATTCAGTAATAATGGAACAATCGGAGATTTACTTGCTGTTGAAACATTAACAAATTATTTATCCAAATTTTATCTATTTGATCATTTAACTTATTGTAGTAATTTTAAAAATATTAAAGGAACAAATGTTTATCAAAATTGCGACTATAAATCATATGATGTATTCATATTTTGTTGTGGTCCAATAATGAAAAGTCATTCTGAATTTAATAAATTAATAAATAAATTTAATCATTGTTATAAAATAGGAATAAGTGTAAGTTTATTTGATAAAAATCATTTTAATTATTTAAATCCATTTGATTATGTTATTTCTAGAGAAGGTAGCGAAAATATGTATGAGGACTTGGCCATATTATCAACAAATAAAATAGATTCTTTAGACCTTTGCAATGCAGTTAAAATATGCGAAGGTGTAATACCAAGCATCGCAAATAAACAATTTAAAATTGGTTTAGTATTAAGAGGAAAACAATATGAATATGGAGAAAAGAATTGTCTTATTGAAGAAGTAAATTATTTGGTAAATGAAATTAAAAAAAAATACTCAAATGTTGTATTCATAGATAATCATCTATTTACATCTAATATGTCTGCAGATGAAATTTTAAATGAATATTTAAAATGCGATTTCATTATTACAACAAGGTTCCATGGTTGTATAATTGCAATTGGAAATAACATTCCATTTATAGGTATCGATCAAATTCTAAATGGAGCAAAATTACAAAATTTAATATCAAAAGATGATTACGAATATATTTTTAATATAAGAGAATTAAATATAGAAATTATTAGTAAAAAAATCGAAGAAGTTTTAAATAATAAAACAATATACAATGAAAAATTGCTATGTGTAAAAAATAATAAAATAAATAATGCAACTTATAGTTTGAATTTATTAAATGATAAATTAGAGGAAATTTTATATTACACCATCCCGAAAGAAAAATGAGACAAACTCATTTTCCTTTTCGGACAAGTCGCCGACAGAAAGAAATTCTGGGGACGCAAAGCGTCCCAATTTTCTTTCTGTTCGGTGTAATTTTTACATTTTTTGCTTGGATTTTTGCTCCACTTTTTTCTTTACTTCGTTATAAAAAAGTGGAAGGAAAATTGAATCCATTATCCTAGTTCATTGACCATTAAACCAACGTAAAAAACATAAAAATATATGGGAATCAAGCATTTAAATAAATTTCTAAAAAAAGAATGTAACGAATCCATTAAACTTCTTCCTTTGAAATCGCTTTCCGGAAAAACCATTGTGATTGATACAAGTATTTATTTATATAAATTCTTGGTGGATGGCGAAGAATCCCTTGTTGAAAATCTATTAACCATGTTGAATCTCTTTCGGTTTTATAAAATAACGCCTCTTTTCATTTTTGACGGAGAAACACCTGCTGAAAAAAAGGCACTACTAGAGAAAAGAAAAGAAGAAAAGAAAACGGCCGAAAGACAGTATCATTTACTGAAAGACACGATGGATGAAAATGTAGAAACACAGAAACAAATGATTCAATTGAAGAAACGGTTTGTTTATATTAAACGCGAACAGATTGAACTGGTGAAAAAGTTATTTGATGCGTATGGAGTGAATTATGCGGTTGCTCAAGGAGAAGCAGATGAAATGTGTGCCTATTTGGTATTAAAAGGAACGGCATGGGCTTGTTTGAGTGAAGATATGGATATGTTTGTCTATGGTGTTCCTCGAATATTGCGGTATTTAAGTATGATCAATCATAATGTTGTTCTTTATGATTTACCGAAGATATTGATTCAATTGAAGATGGATGAAAATGAATTGCGTGAAATATGCGTTTTGTCTGGAACCGATTACGATATGGAGAATTCTTACACTTTGTATCAAGTGTTGGATTTGTTTAAAAAATATAAATTGTATCTTACTTTAGGGATTGAAAATCAAGAAAATACTTTTTATGAATGGTTAGTAAAAAATACGAATGGAATGAATGATTTAATGAAAGAAAAACTTTTGGAAATTAAAAAACGGTTTGAAATTGGTGGATCTGTCTATTTATCAGACTTGAAACAAAAAAATAAAGTGATGTTTAAAGAAAAATTAGAGTTTTTGTTGCGTAATAATGGCGGGTTTTTGTTTTAATTATAAATTTTCATAAATTTATGTGAAAATATGATTCTTGAAAAAAGGATTTAACTATTTTTTATTTTATTTTATATAAAATAAAATAAAAATGACTCTTGATTTGAAAAACAAACAATATGACCGCGAAACCTTGAAAAACCATATTTATGAAATGAATTTATGGGATATTTTAAAAACCCAAAAAATCGATGTTACTTTTGCAGTTCGATATATTTTAAATCCGAATTATCAATTGACGGATTCGGAGCAATGTATTACTGAAAAAGATGTGCTTTTTTTTCAACCGCATATCAATAAACGTATTTTATCGAAAGAAATATTATTATATGACGCGGATGATGATAGTATAGCCGATTTTGATTCATATTCCACTTTTGAATCCACTTTTGAAAAAGTGGAGCAAAACATACCATTGCAAATCCACTTTCGAAAAAGTGGAGCAAAACACACCATTGCAAATCCACTTTTGAAAAAGTCGTAAGCGAATCGGAGAGCAAAAACATTTATATTATATAAAGTAAAACTGTATATAATATTTTTATGATTTTTTATATATTTTTAGTTTTTATTATTTTTTATATTTTTAGTTTTTAGTTTTTATGATTTTTTATATATTTTTTATGATTTTTTATAGTTTTTATCAAGAAATTTTCTCAAGGGGTTTTGCTCCACTTTTCCCAAAAGTGGAAGTTAAACAGAAGTTACAACAACTTCAGGCTTTACGGTCTTGGTAAAGTGAGGACTCATGTATCTTTGTAAGTTAAAGTAGGTAAGTTCATCCTTATCAGTTAACTTTAAAAGGGAAGCAAGTTTGTTATCAGGATTGATTTTACGACCATTGGCCTTATCTTGAAGATTGTGACTTCTAATGTAAGTATTGATGTCACGGGTCACTTCAGTACGAGCCATTTCAGAACCAGTTGGCTTATCTAAGAATTTGGCTAATTCATCACTAATACGTGTTGGTTTGACAAATCCAGAAGGAGCACGGGTTCCACTTCTCTTGGCGCGCTTAGAACTTTTTTTTTGGTTGATTTTGATTTCACGTTGAAATTTCTTTTCTAAGGTACGGAAATCAGCCTTTAAGGAAGAAATAAGTGAGTTGGCTTGTTGAAGTTTGGCGAAAAATTCAATAGAAAGTTCGTTTAAGGCAGAGTCAGCGGTTTCGTCAACAGGAGCAACTACGACGTTCTCACCATCAACGGCGGCAGCAACAACAGGTTCAACAACTTCGGACTTTGGAGCCTTGACTTTCTTTACCTTTTCTTTGACTTCTTTTGATTCAACAACAACAGGTGCAGCAGCATCGACAGCAACAGGAGCAACTACCTTTTTAGTCGCTTTTTGTTTTGGGGCAACGGATTCAGTTTGAGCAAGAGGAGTTTCAACAGTGGTTTTGGTTTGTTTTGGCATCTTTCTTATTATAATATACCTAAATAAATACTTTTTAAGTACTTTAACGCAATTAAATATATATTTGAAATGTAATATGTAGTGAATCTTTTTCCTAAATAATATTTCTAAAGAAACCAACGAATTTTTATAAAAATGGTAAATTTTTATAAAAAATGAATTATTTTATCGACTATTTATATAAAATGAAAACTACTAAAAAAAACGGTTTAAGAAAAACAAAAACACGTAAAGTGTCCATTTCTACCAAATCAAAATCCGATTTTGAAAAAGAAATTACTAAAGTATTTTTGGAAATGATTCTTATGATTAAATTATGGCATTGGAAGACTCATAGTTATGCCACTCATAAAGCAACCGATGATTTATATAGTAATTTGAATAAGAGTATGGATACATTCATTGAAGTCCTTCTTGGAAAAACCAATGTTCGAATTGATTTGACTAAACAAAAAAGTTTACCATTGTTCGACTTTACAAATGTTAATGCGTTCAAAAATAAAATTGATTGGTTTAAAAGTTATTTAGTTGCTTTGGATACCAATCCCTTTATGAAAAAAATGTCGAATAGTGATTTGTACAATATTCGTGACGAGATACTAGCCAATTTAAATCAGTTTTTATATTTATTGACGTTTACACGTTGAAGATTTTACACCCTTGAAGATTTAAAATGGGACAAAATCCCATAAAAATTAACAAGGTTTGCCTATTTCAAGGCGTGTAAATTTTGATTTTGGTAGTTCGTCTAAACTACCTGAAGAGTTCTTGCTTCTTGATAAATAATGTGGTCTTACTTTATTATTTATCGCATTATAAGCAATTCTGTAGATATTTGTGGCTCCATTCACATCTCTATTCCAATAACCGCACCCGTTCTTACAACGAATTAGTCCGTGGATTAAGACATTACCAGTTCTATATGGTTTGGGATTTTCTCTAACCATTGTTTTCTTACAAATACCTATTTCACATTTGGAACACATACAACTCGTTCTAAATTCATCAACTAAATAAGTTTGAAATCCTGCTTTTCTAAATAAGGTTCTCATTCCTTTACCTTTGGTTGCTTCTTTGTATTTTATATGTTGTTTTTGTTCGTAATCACCAAAGCATATAACTACTTCTTTTTCATCGCCAAATATTTTCTTAAATTGATTCATCATTTTTTGTTCGCTTTTCTTTATATTTCTATAACTTTGTAATCGCAATTTTCTAAAAATATATTTTTCATAAAAGGTAAATAACATACCATTTATTTCACTCTTATTTTGAATATATTCTTTGAATTTTTGTATGTTGAGTGATTTGCGATTTAGTTTGGATAATTCTGTTTCCCAATCTATAATTGTTTTACCATTTATTTTTTCTTGTTTCAATTCTAATTGTATTTTGGAATATTTCTTTTTCTTTGTTTCTTTTCTTCTTTGGTCTTGGGAATAACGGAATATACTTGCTTCTTTATTATCATTATCTACACAATAAATTAAATCACATTTTCCAGGGTCAATTCCAACAATTTTTTTATTTTGTAGTTGTGAATAATCTTTCAATTCATCAATATATTCTTCATTATTTATTCCTTTTTTCATCATTGGTAGTTTCTTTCCTATCAAATCTTTACGCAATAATAATAAGGAACAACTAACCCCATCTGTTTCTATCATATGATGAAATTCATATTGATTTTTATGAAAACATTTGCGTTCTGTTCTAAAAAAGAATTCCCATATTTTATTTTCTTTTCTTTTCAAGTTTCCTTTTGTTAAATAATCACTTTTATTACCTTGTTTTTTAGTCATTAACAGATGAACCAAAGTAGTTGTATCTAATCGTATGTGTTTTGGTATAATTTCATTACGCATAGGGAATACATTACAAATCGTTTGTTCTTCTTTTTCAACTTGTTTCATCATAAAAATCATACAACCAAAATAATCAAAAGGACTACACATTAGGTCATAAACAATATTATTCTTTTTATAGGTAATTTTATTCGGTGTTATTTTTTGTTTTTGTTGATTAATCCATTGATGATACATTGTATGAGATTTATAGTTTGTATTTTCAATATTTAGTAAATCTGTTTTTATTTTGCGTAATTGGCTACATAATTGATTTACTCGTTGTTCTTTTTCCTTTTGAGTAATGTTTAGTTTTCTTATCTTATTTATAATAAATTTCTTTTTCCAAACTACATTTACATAGCGTTCCACATATTCCACATAATGAAATTTAATGTTATTCTCATACATTGTAAGAATATCAATCGTTAAATAATCTAAAATCGTATTCATATGCGTATAATCCAAATTTTCATTTTGAATAAGTGGTTCAAAGTCTGTTTTGTAAAAGGCAGTCAGTTTTTCTTTGAGTTCTTTTATTTCTTTCTTGGGTGGTCGTCCTGATGCTTTTTCATTACATAGAATTTTCATACAGGAATTAATGAATTCATCATTTATAGTAGGTAATTGTTTATGCTTATCATAATAGTCTAATAAAAATAATTTCATAAACATTAAAGTTTGTATAACTATTTTATTACACTTAATAACCGCATTTGTAATTTTGGGTAAATTTATATCAGGGTGTTTCAAGACACTTTTTAAGGAAATTTTAATTCCTTTGAAAAAGTCGGGTGGTTTTTCTTTGACCGACATTCTATAATATTACTAAACATTTTTATTTTAAGTCATTTTATGCTAAATTAATATTTTATAAAATTGATTGAAATTAATCCACTTAAAAATATTCAACGATATTACTAAAGCAAATAAATGCCGAACTTTTGTATATTAAATGATAAATTGATAACACCTGAAGACATTTATAAATTCAATATAGACAAAAATAGTGAATTTATATGTTATAATTGTGATAACAGATTACATTTCAGGCAATCAAGAAATGGTGATAAAGATTACACAGAACATTTTTATCATCAAAATACAGTAAAAGATACTCATATTGATTGTGAAATTAATACATATGAAAAAATTAAAAAAAGTATTAGTGAATTTCATAACAAATTTTCAAATTTTATCAAATTACCTAATAGAGAATTCGTAAGGAGAAATAATAATGTTAAACATATTGTTGATGGGTATGATTTTGAAAATAATATGGGAATAGAATTTCAAAATTCAAAAATTACACCTGAAGATATTATTAGTAGAGATAATACAAGTGAATTAGATTGGATATTTAATGTTGAAAATCAATATATTAGAAAGATTGAGATTGGTAAATTTATTATTTGTGAAATTCCACATGATAATTGGGAGAAAGCAGTAAAAGTAGTAAAAGATAATGTATTCTTATTTACAGGTAAAAAAGAATGGATATGGTTAGTTGATAGAGAATCTTATAGAATAGAAATAGAAGGTAGAAAAAGGAATGTTTGGATAGGTGAAATATGTTCTTTTCAAGATGTTTTGATTAATACTTGCTTACATAATATTATAACTGATGAAGGAAAAATATATTTTAATTCAAATATAGATGAAATAGAAGTTGTAAAAAATATTTACGCACGATGTAAAAATTCAATGTTTTTATTAGATGATATACATAGAAATTATGTTAATAATCACAACTTTTTACATAATAATATACTTGCTATAAAATCTGTTGCTGGTAGTGGAAAAACTACTACATTATTGAATTTATCAAAAATTCATAATGATAAAAAAATCTTATATATAGCATTCAATAAGAGTCTAATAAAAGAAATCAAGGAAAAAATTACAAAACAAAAAATCACAAATTTATTTGCTTATACATTTGATGCTTTACTATACAAATTGTATGTATCTATAAAAGGTGTTGAGCCTGAAATGAATGAATTGCGACCACAGTTTATAGGTAAAATAATACCATTTTTAGAAGATAAAGATTTCAAAATGAAAGAATATTATTGTAATAATTTTATTAAATTTTTGAATGATGCTGATAATAATGATATTCGTTCATTTGCTATAAAAAAATTAGGTTCAAAAAAACCATTATTAGAAGGTTTATGGGATAAAGTATTACAAAATAAATTAATTACATTTGAAACTATAAGAAAACAAGCCTACATAAACAGATGGTTCAAAAATTATATTGATAAAAATTATGATATGGTAATGATAGATGAAACACAAGATTTTGATATGATAATGTTGAAAATGCTACTTAACGATACAACAATCCCAAAAATATTTGTAGGAGACCCAAAACAATCCATTTATCAATTTCGTGGTTGTATAAATGCTTTCAATTATTTACCGAACGAATCATTAGTGATTGAGTTTTATTCAACATTTAGAACAGGTAATCCTGCGTGTGATACTATTAGATCAAAATTTAAGGATTGCTGGATAATTTCAAAAAGTAAAAATGATACAAATTTTGTTGAATCATTTGAAGAAAATGAAAAGTATGTTTATTTGTTTAGAAGTTGGAGAGTGTTATTAGAAACGGCAGAAAAGACAAAAAATATATGGATTTATAATTTTGAAAGTAAAATGAATGATATTAGAAAATTACACAGAAAACTATCCTATTGTAAAAATGACTCTATTGATGAAGAAAAGTTTGAAGATGATTTACCGAAATTTTTAACATCAATCAATAGTTATCAATTAGAAAAATTATTAGAAAATATACAAAATAATAGTGTAAGTTATAACGATGCTATATGTAAATTATACACAGTTCATTCTTATAAAGGTATGGAAGATGATAATATAAGAATGGCGAATGATATTGATATAAATAATGATGGTGATTCAACAACAGAAGAAAATCTATATTATGTTGCTATAACACGAGGTATGAAAAAAATCATTATAGATGAGGCATAAAAGTGTATTGATAAGTTCTTATCTCTTTATTATTTTCTGTAATACGAAACGCTTTACTTTCTAAACGATATTTTTCTTTCGTTAATTGCTTTATAATAGATAACCAAGGTCTTTTTCTTTTTTCAGGTTCTCCTACTGCTTTCATATTGTTAAACGAAAACCATTTTCTTATTTCAGGTATTAATTCCATTATTTTTTCTTGTATTTCTTTATTGTTATCAAATTCATAAAGCGTATAGGTATTTTTATTTTCTAAATCTAATATTTTACAAATCTTATCTATGATTTCATCTTGTTCTTTTTTATATAATTCACTTTTTAATCGCATCACAAATATACTTAAAATAACAAATAAATTTTAAGTATATTATTTATAATTTTTTAATTTACGCCTTCTTGTAGATGGGATTCTTTTCAATTCCAACCCTTCTTTCAAGTTATATGCGTATTCGAAATAATTTCTATAATTTTCAGGTTTTACCTTTTCTATTGCCTTATTTACATTCTTTTCTAAATTTTCATAATTTTCTACATTTCTATCTTTTTTCAGTGTATTTTTAATTTGGTTGAAATAGGCTTCTATCGGTAAATTACTACGAGGAGTATAAGGAACCGCAAACAAATATTGGTTTCCACTTTTGATAATCGCATTTTTTATCAGTTCGTTATTATGACTTCCAGCATTATCTAAAATAATCAAATGGTCTTTGTATTTAGAAAAAATATTTTTTTCTAAAAATTCTAATAATCTTTCTTTCGTCATACCCCCTTTTTCATACATTTCTTTACCAACACATTTGGAATTATTAATCGCTACCAATAAAGTAAATTTACGGAAAACAAATTGATTAGAAGTTTTGATTATACAACGCTTACCTAAATTACATCTACTATAAGTGGGTTTCAAAGCAGAACCTACACTTGTTTCATCTAAACAAATAATTTTATTAATTGGAAATTTACGAACCTCTGTAAAAAATTTATTCATTTCTTTTGCCTTTTCTATGGGTTTCTTGTATCTTTCTTTTGGGAAATGTTCGTGTCTTGTTCGCTTTCTTGTTTTATTGTTGTCTCTAACCACTTGTCCTAAATGTTGAGGTGTAATATCAAAAGAAGGATAATGTTTTTTCATATCTAAAACCAATTCATTCATTGTTAATTGTTCGTTATTTTTAAGTAAATCTAAAGCAGTATTCACTTGTGGTTTAGTAATTTTATAAGAAATAGGCTTTCTGTTTTTTCTTGTAAGGGTTTTAGAGGTTTCATATCGTTTTACCCATCGTTGTAATGAGGATTTTCTACAATCAAATATCTTACAAGTTTTTCTAATGTTATCATCATTTTTCAAATAATATTTAACTGCTGAAATTTTATAATCTTCTGTCTTTTGTTTCATATATAATTTTAACAAAATAACTCAAATCTTGTCCCATTTTAAATCTTCATCGGTGTAAAATCTGTAAACCAGTGATACTTTAATTCTTCAAAGGTATAAATAAAATTTTAGATATTTGTAAAAAATCAATAATAAATTATTTTATTATTATTATTATATATAGTAAAAATGTCGTGGACTCAACAAACTGGTTCTGGTTCTAGAAATTGGCAATGTATCGCAAGTAGTGCCGATGGTACAAAATTAGTAGCAGTTGTTTATTATTATGGAGGTTACATTTATACTTCAGGAGATAGTGGGGTAACTTGGACTGAACAAACAAGTGCCGGTTCTCGAGCATGGTTTTCAGTCGCAAGTAGTGCCGATGGAACCAAATTAGTGGCGGTTGTAAATGATGGTTTTATCTATACTTCAGGAGATAGTGGGGTAACTTGGACTCAACAACCAGGTTCAGGTTCTCGATTTTGGTATTCGGTTGCAAGTAGTGCCGATGGAACCAAATTAGTAGCGGTTGTTCAAGGTGGTTACATTTATACTTCAGGAGATAGTGGGGTAACTTGGACTCAACAAACAGGTTCAGGTTCTCGAGGCTGGTGGTCGGTAGCAAGTAGTGCCGATGGAACAAAATTAGCAGCAATTGAATACCTTGTTTTTATTCCTTTGAGTTTTTTATATACTTCTGTTGATAGTGGGTTAACATGGACGCAACAAAATAATGCGAATTCTACAAATTGGGTTTCAATTGCAAGTAGTGCCGATGGTACAAAATTAGTCGCTGTTAATAAAGGTGAGTATATCTATACTTCGACCGATAGTGGTGCAAATTGGACAGCAAGAATGACTGATACTAATAGAAATTGGCAATACGTGGCAAGTAATTCCGATGGAACAAAATTAGCAGCGGTTGTTCAAAATGGTTCTATCTATATTTCCACCGATAATGGTATAAATTGGACCGAACAAACAAGTGCTGGTACTAGAAATTGGTTCTCGATAGCAAGTAATGCCGATGGAAGAAAATTAGCAGCGGTTGTTCAAAATGGTTATATCTCTACTTATTATGACCCTGCTCCTTTACCTTGTTTCAAAGAAGGTACCCAAATTTTAACGGACCAAGGGTACAAGGCCATTGAAAATTTAGGAAAAGGTGATTTGGTAAAGACTTTGAAACACGGATTTCTACCGGTTGAAATCCTTGGCAAAAGTCAAATGGTACACCAAGCATCCAAGGAACGTGTGAAAGATCAATTATATCAATGTGATAAAGAGAATTATCCAGATGTCTTACAGCCTCTTGTCATTACCGGTTGCCATTCCATTTTGGCAGACTGGCTATGTCAAGAACAATTTGACAAAATAATGGAAGATTTTGGACGTATTTATGAAACCGATAGTAAACCACGTCTATGTGCGTATATCGATGAAAAAGCGTCTGTCTATGAAGTTCCAGGTACTTATACCATTTATCACTTGGCTTTGGAAAATGACGATTATTATGGTAATTATGGGATTTATGCCAACGGACTTTTGGTAGAATCCTGTTCCAAGCGTTATTTATTGGAACATTCAAATATGGAATTGATTGAATAAAATCACAACTTATTGTCTACTTGAAATGTCTAAAATTCTAAGAATAATAGTAGGGGGACAGAAGTCCCACCTTCCGTCCGTCCGTCCCGTAGGGAGGGAGGGAGGGAGACCCCCACATTGCATTTTTGGCGCGGGCTGTACAACCATCTCTAAAATAATATTATGCTTTGCTAAGCATTTCAAAATAATATTATTTTCTTAGTAGGGGGACGGAAGTCCCCCCTACGACCCCCACATTGCATTTTTGGCGCGCGAGTATTTACAAAGTAGTAGACAATGATATTCTGCTTTGCGAAATATGATTGTATAAATTGTTGTAGAGCCAGCGCCGAGTTAATTAGATAAAAAGCCATTACCCTTAACATTGAGGGGTTATACCGTAGGCAAGGGGGACTTCCGTCCCCCTACGACATGGACTGATAAAGCCAAGGAAGTGCCATTGCCGCTTCATGATTTACAATCGTCAACGCCCCTAAAATATAATAAGCACCTAACGCTCTACTATCTCGATCAATCCCACTCGTCACCAATTTTGCAATCACCTTTAAAATATTTTTTTTTAATGTAATAAGTGTCGATTCGATTTGTAATAAATGGATATGAATATTCATTAAAAATGTCCCATTTGGAGGTAAAATATTCCGTTTTACTTCCTCCGTTAACTGTGCACGATAATCCCAAATATCGACTACTTCGCGAATAAATTTGATCAATTGATGACGATTTAAGGTGAGAAACCATTTGGGGTCACTATAATTACCAAGTTCATCAATTTTTTGAAAAAGAGATAAACAATCCAATTCCAGCAATTTTTCATCGCTTACTAGAGGCGTTTCATCTTCAATGCTTAATTGAATCGGCAATTTTAAGATGCTACTGAATCGAATAATCATTTTTATTTTATGAATCACTTCCAAGGAGATTTTATTCCGATTGTATGGATTCGTGATTTGATTTTCACTTTTTAATATTAAGTTTTCACTTTTTAATATCAAGTTGTGGAGAGAAGAAAGTTCGAATCCGTAAATAAATCCATCCGTATCTTTGTAACTGAAAAAATTGTAATAAGGGATTTGCTTTAATTCTTCCATCGTGATAAAATCCGTCTCGTTGGTACAAACATTTCTTTTAAACAATCCAGGACCATGATAAGCATTGTATTTTCTTTGAAGTAGTCCACGAAATCTTTTTTGGATTTTAATCAGGTAACTCGAGAGAAATAAGTGGATAAAAACGCGTTTAATAATTTCTTTTTTATTTCCGCCAATTTTCAACTTGTAATGCTTTGCAAATTGTTTTAATTGTTGTGTGTTGTAATTATATTCCACTAAAATGGTATAATTATGGATGGTTGGTGTAGTAACGTCTTCGTCTTTTATTTTGGCCGGATTTTTTACGTAAGGAATATGTTTCTCTCCTTTTAAATAAAGTCCTTCTATATATTCCTCCATCAAGGTTTCGTTTTCTTTGTAATTCATTTCTTTGTTCTTGTTATTATTATTCTTTTTCTTTTTATTTATATTTGTCAAATTTTGGTCTACGATGTGATTCATACTATATGAATATAATAAATTTTTTTTAAATCCTTTCGTGGGGGGACATATGTCCCCCCTACATCCCCCTCCTTGCTTTTTTTGTTTGGTGTATTGGCGCGCGAGTTCTACAAAGAAAATAACAATCATATTACGCTTTGCAAAATATCATTGTAGAGATCGTTGTAGAGCCCGCGCCAAGTGATTTAAGATTCAACAAAATAATAAGCAATCAGGGGGTTGTAGGGGGGACGTATGTCCCCCTACTAAAAAATTGAAATACTTTTTTAATTTATTTTTATCAGCATTAAACAAGTAAAAATATCGTAAGAATAAAAGCATAGTTTTGAATAGAAATGACCTCCTTTCTCTCATTCACCAAAGTCGAAGAATCAATGGAAGATCTAAAGGTAAATGATTTGGAAAAATATGTAAGATTAAAATTGGGACAAAAAGTATTTCCAACACCATCTGTCAAGCAATGTCTTGTAAAACGAAAGGAAGGAGAAGAACAAAATCCTTATTGTCAATGTAAAAATTGTACGTACAATAAATGGTATTATACATGGGAATACGAAGGGCATTTAAGACTGGATTTTGATGCTGGTCAATTTACAAAAAGCAATTTCAAAATACTTCAATTGTTTGACGATTTGTTTCAAGAGGTCAAAGTGGTGATTCATACACACAAAAATTCAGTCCAAGCCTATTTTGTTCATTTGGAGGATTATCAAAAATACGATTACTGGGAAGAAGGATATGTACATATGAAGATTCTTGGAATGATACCTTATATTGAAAGTATGGATTTAACCGATTTAACGACGGTAGAAATCATGAAGACCGTCATTGAACGAGTTGAAAAAATAAAGCAACATTGTTTATGTCCTACGATTTGTGGATATCAGTTATCTCCTTTATGTGACAATTGT
>Ga0209086_10000077_pt1 | contig 89076 bp, 155 predicted proteins | sample M_130207_XF_Meta_FD_187312 | JGI IMG/M metagenome (GOLD analysis project Ga0209086, IMG submission 187312) | Freshwater microbial communities from Lake Montjoie, Canada to study carbon cycling - M_130207_XF_MetaG (SPAdes) (version 2) | ecosystem: Environmental > Aquatic > Freshwater > Lake... | reverse complement strand
CTCTAATGAGTTTAGATTTGAAAACTTTAGCAACTTCAAGAGCTGTGTCATTGGAAACCACAAGGTCACCTCTGTGGAATTCGTCGGCTTTGAAGATGTCTATAACATCACTGTTGATGATAACCACAACTATTTTGTGATTACTTCAAATTCAGATGACAAGTTTATAGAATCTTCTGGTATCTGTGTGAAAAATTGTGGTGAGATCCCGCTTAGCCCTTACGACTCCTGTCGTCTCATGGTCATTAACCTTACATCGTTTGTGAAGGGACCTTTTGGTGAAAGTCCCACATTTGACTTCGAGCGATTCAATACGGTTGTCATGAAAGCGCAACGCCTGATGGACGACCTTGTCGATCTCGAGATCGAATGCGTGGACCGGATCCTCGAGAAGATCGAGAAGGACCCGCAGCCCCAGCACGTGAAGCAGATCGAATGGGATCTCTGGCACAAGATCAGGGCTGCCGGTCGTAACGGTCGACGGACGGGTCTCGGCATCACTGGTCTTGGTGATGCGCTTGCCGCTCTAAACGTTCGCTACGGTTCGCAACTCTCTGTCGAGACGACCGCTGCCATCTACCAGCACCTTGCGATGGGAGCCCACAAGTCGTCCTGCCAGCTCGCCGTCGAGCGTGGCGCGTTCCCTGTCTTCGACTATAACAAGGAGAAGGATCACCCGTACCTCAACCGGGTTATGAATGCCTGCGGCACTGCGACTCAGGATCAGTGGAGAAAGACCGGTCGACGCAATATCGCCCTTACGACCACCGCACCAGTCGGATCAGTCTCCTGTCTCACACGAACGACATCCGGAATTGAGCCCGCTTTCATGCTCTCGTACAAGCGTCGTCGTAAGATCACGCAGGGTGATCTCACCTCACGTCATGATTACACTGACCCGATGGGAGACCGCTGGCAAGAATACACGGTCTATCACCACTGGTTCAAGAAGTGGATGGACGTCACCGGAAAGACCGATCCGCAGGAGAGCCCGTACTGGGGCGCGACTGCCAATGATATCGATTGGGAGAAGTCCGTCGATATCCAGGCTGCAGCTCAGCAGTGGGTCGACCACAGCATCAGCAAGACCTGCAACCTTCCTAACAGCGCCACCAAGGAGACTGTCAACGCAGTCTATATGAAAGCTTGGAAGACGGGGTGTAAGGGCTTCACGGTCTACCGCGATGGGTGCCGAACCGGCGTTCTCGTCGCCACCGATGAGCCCAAGAAGGAGACGAAGAAGCTCGAGGACGGTCGACTCATTCCGAAGCGTCCAAAGAACCTTCAGTGTGACATCCACCGCGCAAACGTCAGGAACGGTGACACGTCCGAGTCGTGGCTCGTTCTTGTGGGACTTTCCGATGACAAGCCGTATGAAGTATTTTGCGGAATTCCTGAAAATATCGAGATTCCGAAGAAGTATAGAACAGGTACGCTGGTCAAGAACGGAAAGCGGGATGGCGTCACAACCTATAACCTGCAGGTTCCGGTTGGCGACGATGACAACCTCGTCTTCAAGGACATCATCAACCTATTCGACAACCCGACGCAGGGTGCTTTCACAAGGACAATCTCTCTAGCTCTTAGACACGGGGTGCCACTCCACTATGTTGTGGAACAGTTGCAAAAGGATAAGAATAGTCATATGTTTTCATTCGCCAGGGTAATCTCCCGGGTACTCAAGGGATACATCAAGGATGGTACTAAATCAACTGAAAAAGGGTGCCCTGAATGCGGCAATCCCGAGCTCGTCTATCAAGAGGGGTGCCTCTCTTGCAAGTCGTGCGGTCACAGCAAGTGCAAGTGAAGAAGAACTCGAAGAAGTAATCCGAAACCTAACACAAACGGGGTATGCAGTGAATTTCATCGCGGACGTTTCCAATCATATCAAGGCATTCGAACTCAAGGTCGACCCGATCATCATCCGGGTCAATAAGTTCGACGAGGACTCCGCAAAGGAGTTTGCGGATCTCATGAGTCGAGCCCAGAACACGGGTCAGTCGGTCATCCCCGTGGTGATCGATAGCTACGGAGGTCAGGTCTACGCTCTCATGACTATGATCGGAGCCATCAAGGGATCGCGTATCCCGGTCGCTACGATCGTAGAGGGTAAGGCGATGAGCTGCGGAGCGCTCCTCTTCTCCTTCGGAGCCGAGGGCATGCGATACATGGATCCGGATGCTACGCTCATGGTTCACGATGTTTCGAGCGGTGCTTTCGGGAAGGTCGAAGAGATCAAGGCTGACGCGAAGGAAGTCGATCGACTCAACAAGAAGGTCTACGAGATGATGGCACGCAACTGCGGCAAGCCGTCCGACTACTTCCTGAAGCTTGTCCATGAGCGTGGTCACGCTGACTGGTACCTTGACGCTCAGGAAGCGAAGAGTCACAACATCGCGAACGAACTCAGGGTGCCGACTCTCACCTGCAAGATCGATCTCAAGTACACTCTGGACTAATCATGAATATCGTAGCCGAATACATCTGGCAGGATGGTACCCTGCCCACTCACAAGCTCCGAAGCAAGACGAAGATCTTTCAGACGCCTGCGAGCGGGAAGAGCCTAACGATAGCTGACATTCCTCAGTGGACATTCGATGGGTCGTCTACGGGTCAGGCAACGGGAGATCGAAGCGATTGCATTCTGGTTCCCGTGAGTATGATCTTCGATCCTACCCGGGAGAAGAATCACGAGCGGATTCACATCCTGGTTCTGTGTGAGGTGTTCAACTCCGACGGAACTCCACACGCTACGAACACTCGCGTAGGACTACGTGACGTTGTCACGAAGACGCTCGATCACGAGCCTCTCTTCGGAATCGAGCAGGAGTACACTCTCTTCAAGGACGGCAAGCCCCTCGGTTGGCCGACAGGTGGTTACCCACCCCAGCAGGGACCCTTCTACTGCGGCGTTGGCTCGGATGAGGTCTTCGGTCGTGAGCTCGTTGAGGAACACATGGCTGCCTGCCTTGATTCTCGTCTCGCTATCTGCGGTGTCAATGCCGAGGTGATGCCCGGGCAATGGGAATTCCAGATCGGGACTGCCGACGCTATCACGGTCGCTGACCATCTCATCTTCGCGCGATGGCTCCTCTATCGAATCGGTGAGAAGCATGGCGTCGTTGCGAAACTCGACCCGAAGCCTGTCGCGGAGCTCAACGGTGCTGGTGCTCACACGAACTTCTCGACCCGGAAAATGCGGGAGAAGGGAGGCATGGATCACATCGAAGCAGCGTGCGAGCGTCTCCGCCGCTCCCATAGCTGGCACATCACGAACTACGGTCATGGCATCGAGCAGCGACTCACGGGACATCACGAGACCTGTTCCTACAAGGATTTTCGCTGGGGAGTGAGCGATCGAGGCGCTTCCATTCGCATCCCACTTCACGTTGCTCAGAACGGTTGCGGATACCTCGAGGATCGTCGACCCTGCGCGAATGTTGATCCGTACGTTGTAACCCGACTTTTACTTGAGACGATCTGTGAGGTAATTTGAGATCAGCAAAAGTAGAGCTGCTCGCTAAAGTCGTAGCTTGGAGAGCTTTCTCCATGTGCTACGGTTTCTCGATAGCTTACTTTTTCACTGGAAGCGCGGGAGAGTCTGCCGGGATCGTCCTCATCACAGGGACCACGCTGACTCTCCTTCAGTGGTTTTTTGAGATCATTTGGGATAAACACATTAGGAGCAGTTTGAGAAATGCCGTTTCAGGACAACAGGGTGGAGCTGGTCGGTTGGTACGGTGGGGACGAAGCGCACGCTCTCTCAGCGTGGACGAGCACGAGTCGGGATCTCACAGAGGAGAAGAGAAAGCGGGTTCCAGCCCTCCTGAAGATGCTGGCTGAGAATGGTCATGAGACTCCTTTCGAGAAGAGTTCGCTGCATTTTCTCGTTACCGTTGACACGGCGACTCACATCCACCTTCTAAAGCATCGTATCGGAGTTTCGATCAACGCTGAGTCAGCTCGCTACAAGGAGCTGAAGGATGACAAGTACGTCGTTCCAAACGATTGGCCTATGATTGAGAAGGCGAAGTACATCGCTTTCATGGAGGACGCTGTCATGCGCTACCACGAGACTCTCGAGCGTCTTGTCGAGTGTGGTATGGATCGCAAGCGAGCTAAGGAGTCCGCCCGATTCTACCTGCCCTACGGTAATCAGGTGACAATGGATCTCATGTTCAACTGGCGTTCTTTCAATCACTTTCTCGGCCTTCGGATGAAGCAGGACGCGCAGCTCGAGGTACGTGAGCTTGCTCAAAAGATGCTGCATCTCGTGCATGATATTCCCGGAAGTCCGTTCCACCACACGATCGAAGCGTTCGGTTTCAGTGACGATGTGAAGGAAGCTTTTCATCCACCGTACTAGTCAATTGCTCTCTGACGTAATACTTAACCGGAGAGCAAAAAGAAATGAGCTATAACAATCCAGTGATGAGTGAGGGATTCGTCCCAGCGTATCAGGTCTCAGGCACGCCCTTCGTGACGTCATCGTCCGTTACTTCGACAGCTGCAGTTTACTTTCCCTTCGTGACGAGGTTTTTTACCGTCCAGAATCGAAGCGCTCTCGAGCTAAGGGTTGGATTCACGCAGCTTGGAGTTCAGGGAAATAACTTTTTTGTTGTTCCGTCGGGAAGCAGCTACACTGCTGAGCTTCGTGTCGATCGACTCTTCCTCTCAAGCTCCACTGCAGCATCGATACCTTTCGTGGTGCTCGGTGGTCTCACGAGCATTCCGACGAACAACTTCCAGATTGTCACCGGTTCAAGCGGATTTAACGGCGTAGGCTGATCGGCTTGTAAAGTAAAGGTGCCCACGTAAAATAATGGTATGTGGACACCTCCTAAGTTCGGTCTCATTCAGGAAAAGTATTGGCCAGATGGATGGAAGATCCTTGTCTGCTGCCTGTGCCTAAACCTAACGAAGCGCGCTCAGATGGAGCCGGTTGTCGAGGAGATGTTCCAACGCTGGCCCACTCCGGGCGCGCTTGCGTCGGCTCCCGACGCCGATCTCGAGGACCTCATCAAGTCCCTCGGCATGCAACGGAAGCGCACGCAGACCCTCAAGCGGATGTCCGCTGAGTACGCTGCGGGCGGCTGGAAGCAGGCGAAGGACCTGCACGGTATCGGTAAGTACGGGGACGATGCTTACCGCATCTTCATTCTCGGCGACTGGCGCGCGGTGCAACCGAACGATCACGCTCTCAACGATTATCACGAGCACCTGAGGAAAACGCTCGGCGACGGAAATAGTTAGGGAGATGATTTCCAAGCCCTACCTGCGAGCTCTCATCGAATCAGTCCTGCTCGAGAGCTACAAGATCGATCAGCGCTACCTGATCGAAAAGTACCCGGATCACTCGGCTGAGCTCTCGAAGCTTCAGCCCAAGTGGATTGCGTGGCTCACCGCTCGATTCGGTGAGAATCCGACGAGTTCCGAGAGCGCTACCTTTGAGAAAGCTCTCGAAGCTATCAAGTCCTACGCTCCGCTCGATTCTGCGATGGGTGAGAAGTACCGCACCAACGATTGGTGGCGGGGACAGGTCGACGCTGCTTTTCCGGACAGGCAGTGGTCATCCCCCTCCGACCCGACGAACATGACTGTCGTTGACATGCTAGGGCTCGTCAAGCTTTCGAAGCTCAAGAAACCTCGCATCGAGGTCGATAGATCGCAGAGCATTGAGGGCGATAAGATCGGTCGGGTCGGTCCTTGGGAGATCTACGAGGCTTCCAGCCGTGAGAACAGCTGCAACATTGTGGGCCTCAACAAGGAATCTGGAAAGCCCAACACCGACTGGTGCACGGCTCGGACCGACGCCTCGAATCTCTTCTACAACTACGTCGCCCTGTACAGCATGTTCACTCTCGTTCACCAGGGGAACGTTCCCACCCGACGGAAGTGGGTCTCGATAGCCTTGAATGATAGCGGGACAGTGGAGTATGAGGGTATCCCGGGAGAGCATCCCACGGTCGACGGTGAGAATGATCCTATGAATGAGGTGGGTCTGAGGCGCATGCTCGGAGAGGACTTCGATGGTGTCATGGAGATCCTGCGAGGGCGTGTAGAAGCACATGGTGGGGTCTCACCTGCGCGGGAGAAGATCAGGGATGCTGCTCGCGATGCCCAGAGCTTCAATCACATCATGCAGGGTATATCGAAGACGGAGGCTGCTTCCCTGAAGCAGCAGGTCGCGAAAGCCCCCGGTATCTCGAGTGATATAGCCCAGCTCCTCGCTGATGATCCCGAGTGGCGGGTGAGACATATGCTCGCCCAGAACAATGACATTCCCGTTGACATCATCGAGAAGCTCTCCCGAGATGATAGCGTCGATGTGCGCCAGAGGATCGCGAAAAATGAGTCGACTCCTCCCGAGATACTCACGCGCCTCACGAAGGACAAGGAGGTCGTTCAATATGTCGTTATGAACCCTCACGCTCCGCCCGAGACACTAGCTTCACTCGCAGATATTTCGTTCTTTGACAGGGTACTGGGCCGCACTGACAGGGATCTTCTCAAGGCTATCGGTAAGAATCCATCGACCCCCGTTAAAACGCTTCAGAATCTTGCTAAGAATTCTGACTATTACATTCGTTTGGGAGTCGCTCAGAATAGGGGCGCTCCCGCCAGCTTGATTCGCCAGCTCGCAAATGACGAAAACCCCACCGTTCGAGCCTCCGTAGCTTACAATAAAAGCACCGACATCAGCATCGTACGTGAGCTCGCGAACGACAAGGACGGAAGCGTTGCGCTGACCGCTCGTGAGGAGTTAAGGAAGCGCGGTATGAGTGAGTCCCGGCTCCGCAATCTCATCAGACGGATGATCTGAAGCGAAATACTTACGATCATGATGCTGAACCGTTTCAAACTGCGTGTCCTTGTCGAATCAGTACTCCTCGAGGGATTCAAGGACGACCAACGCTACCTCGCCGAGAAGTACCCGGATCATGCCCAGGATCTCTCACGCCTTCAACCCAAGTGGATCGGCTGGTTGACTGCTCGTTTTGGTGAGAGGCCCAAGACTGAGGAGATCCATCCGTTTGAGGATGCGATTGTCACGATCAAAAACTTCTCGAAACGGGACGCTGCGATCGGTGAGAAGTACAAGGCAAACGAGCAGTTCAGGACTGCTATAGATTCTCGATTCCCACCTGACGCACGCTCGTGGAACTCTCCCGCTGATCCTACCACAATGACAGTTGACGAGATGGAGCTGATTCTCGGTCTCTCGGAGATGAAGAAGCAGAGGATCGAGGTCAATGAAGCTGAGGATATCGAGGGCGACCGGGTCGGCAAAGTTGGACCGTGGAATCTTTGGTTACCCACGACTCGCGAGAAGAGCTGTAAGATCGCTCAGTACGATCCGGCAACGATGGAGCCCAAGACAACCTGGTGCACAGCCCGAACTTCGGGATCGAATCTATTCTACAACTACGTCGGCCGACCAGGTCAGGACGTAACGCTCTTCTATGCTATCAAAGATAGTCCCAAATCCGATGTTGATTGGGTTTCAATCGGATTCGTGAACGGAAATCCCACTTTGGGCGGCAAAGATGGTGGGCTGTCGGTCGATAGAGCCAATAAAGGTCTCACTCAAACAAGGTTGCGAGATATTCTCGGTCCTTATCACGATGAGATCATGGTGATATTCAAGGAAAAGAATCGAAGCTTGGGTGGAAGGCATCCTGCTAGTTTGAAAGTTCAACTCGCTGCGAGAAGCGTTGAAGATTTTAATCACGTGACGAAGGGGATCTCAAAGGACGAGGCGAGCGACCTCATGCATCTCATTCTGAGAGAGCCAGGAGTTGATGATGGCGTTCTCAAGTTGATGCTCGATAGAGGAAACGTAGGCGTTCGAGCTCAGGTTGTCGGCGGATCGAATCTAACGCTCTCAGATGAGATGCTCGATAGAGTAGTTTCCGATCCTGACGCCAGCGTTCGGCGAGCAATCTTGTATTACTTTGAAAAACGAAGAGAAGCCGTACCCGCCTGGCTGGCTCTAAAATTATGGAACGATCCTGATAATGACAACAAGTACATGATCGCTAAGCACCCATCGATCCCTAAAGAAAGTATCAACGCTTTCTTTGAGGACCTATCACGAAGCAAAAACAAAGATGATCGCGGGAGAGCAGCGCGCTCGACAAGAGATCATGTCGTTCTCGCCAAGCTTGCGAGCGATCGCGCGGATGGCGTCAGGGAAAGAGTCGCACAAAATCTGCACACACCACCAGATGTCTTGGTCAAGCTGTCAAATGACAAAAGAGAAGCTGTGTATATGAGCGCGATCGCAAACAGAAATCTGCCCCAAGAGATGCTCGTGTCATTTTCCAGCGATCCCGACCCTATAAAGCGCAGAAGCGTCGCGTGGAACCTGAACACCCCGCCAGAGATCCTCTCTAAGCTCGCAAGAGATGATGAGGATCAGGTTCGTAGATGGGTCGTGCAGCATTCGAATACTCCGACGGAGGTTATCCGCTCGATGTTGAATGACGATGACCTCCGTGTCACCCAGCTCGCCGGTGAAGCTCTGAAAAAACGAGAGAAAACAATGAGTGAATCCAGGCTCCGGCAACTCATCAGGCAGATGCTGTAAAATCGGGAACTTCCTATACAATATGAATTAGGAGGTGCGAAATTCCAGAGGGTGCAGAGTGCAAGTTAGCTGCCGAAGGGCTCGCTCGAGCTCTCACCGATCGAACGATCACCGGTGTCCAGATCCTGTCGGGTCGTTACGCCAGGAAGCCTTTCGAGGGTCATGCCGATCTTGTCTCCGAACTGCCCAAACGGGTCGTCGGAGCTGGATGCCACGGCAAGTTCATCTACATCCTGCTCGACGGCGGTGACTCATCGATCTGGTCGACGCTGGGCATGACAGGTCACTGGTCCAGAAGTGCATCGCGCCACGCCAGAGTGCGTCTGAGCCTCGATGATGGGACGGACGTATACTACAATGACACCCGGAACTTCGGGACTCTGAAGTGGTCCCAGGGCCGGCGGACGCTGGCTGCGAAGTTGAAGACTCTCGGACCTGATATGCTGGCTGAGGACGTGAGCCACGAGCGATTCCAGACTGCGATGCTGAGGAAACCGAAGTGGACACTCGCCCAGGCGCTCATGGATCAAGGTGTGGTCGCTGGGGTCGGTAACTACGTGAAGGCTGATTCCCTCTGGCTCGCCCGGCTCTCTCCCCATCGCAAGGTCGACTCACTGAGTCTGGAGGAGTTCGAGGCGCTCAACGAAAGCGTTAAGAGAGTGCTCAGAGCCTCATACGAGTCTCAGGGGGCAACAATCAAATCATATAAGGGGTTTGATGATGAGTCGGGTGGTTACGGAAATGAACTTCTCTGCTACGGAAGAAAGACTGACGAAGACGGAGAGGAGATCATAAAGGAGGAGACCCTCGACGGAAGAACCACTTGGTGGGTCCCAGCTCGACAGAGCTGATTCCTATAAACTTCTCAGGCGCTGAACTATAATCTCAACGGAGTAAGAACATATGAGCACATACACTCTTTCAGATCATGCTATCGTCCGTGTCGTTGACCTCCTCCAGCTCGCTCTGCTGACTGGTACCGACATCATTGACAACCTCAGGACTCTTCGACTCACGGTCGATGGTGACAAGCTCACCATCAACGAGGATGACAACCAAGCTTTCCTCGATGCCGTCAGGCGTCTCTCGGATAAGGCTGACGAGCTCGCGGCTGAGGGCATGCAGAATGCCGACGTCAACTGACAAGCTAGAGGAGATGTTTGAGCTCCGCGAGGAGTTCATGCAACTTCTCTGCGAGCGTTTCCAGGGTTACTATCCCCAGTGGCCCGTCGATGTGACTAAGAAGGAGTCACAGATCCTTCTCAGGGACGTCACGCTGAAGGGTGTCGAGGAGATGTTCGAAGCTCTCCAGGAGCTGAAGAACGCGAAGTCCCACCGGCAGACCGAGGTCCCACATCTCGATCGGGAGGCATTCCTCGAGGAGATCGTGGACGCGATGAAGTACTTTTTTACGACCCTGAAGCTAGTCGGTGTCACTCCCGATGAGCTGCATGCAGCCTACGTCAAGAAGCACAACAAGATCTGCGAGAGGCTCAAGAACGGCTACTGATCGCCATAATTTAGGTTATGGCAACGAACTACAGAACATCAGACCTTGCGCTCGCTGCATTCCTAAAGATGCGCGGGCGCAAGCTGCTATCCGCGGGTAAGCTTCTGGGCGGAAAGTTCGAGTTCACATTTGAGGATGACGGAACCTGCAGTGAGCTCGCCCTTGAATTCGTCAATGGAGAGTTCAGCGCTTATGACGCTCAGGTTCGTGCGCTGAAAAAAGCGCTTTACGGATCCTAAACTTCGTTTTCTTTTCCTGGGCGTCACGATAAAATGACACCATGAGTACTACAGAAACTGAGAAGAAGAGATTTGCCGCGCAGTATCTTGTCGAAGTCGCGAATGGCTTCAATGAACAACTGGCGCAAAATGAAAAGATGATCGAAGATCGTAAGATCGCGCTGGCTGCTGTAACGACTTTCTCCAGCGATATCCTAAATTTCATGGATAAGATCCACGAAAATTTAGAGGACCAAAATCAGGATGCTGAATCTAAGATTCAAAACGTCAATGAGGTCGTTAAGTCATTGATTCAATCTCTGAAGGATCTACCAAGAGCTCAGAGAGAGGAAATCATTAGCCTCGAGGCGACTCAAAACGGCATGAAGCGATCCATCGAAACGATGGTCAACTTCGCTAATGCCCAGCTGGAGGAGCTGGACGCTCAGAAAACTGAAAAGAAGCAGAAGATCGAACTCCAGGATGATGACTGGGATGATACTTAACCGTCAGAGGTTACAATGAAGATCACCGAGTCACAGCTCCGTCGTATCATCCGTGAGGAAATCGAGAGCGTTGATCATGACAAGAAGAAGCTCATAGTCCAATCAGACGAGCTTGAGGAGCAAGAGTTCGGTGGTGGATATAGCACCGAATTCGGTGACATTCCTGGAGCAACAAACGAGGACGACTTTCAGAAGATTCGACTCGCTCGTTTGAAAGCGTCTGGAGTCTCCGATGACGACGCTGAGAGAATGTCTCGTTCCAAGCTGCGTCATCGTGGAAAGCGTCCGGGCCGCGGCTGAGGCCAGTAAAAAAGGACGGTCGTCCTTAAATTTCGGTAGGAGCGATGATGGCACTATCGAAAGAAAGTTTGGAGATCGTAAGGGCGGCGGCGAAGGACGCGGGGGATCACCTCGACGGAAAGCTGCCGCTTTAAGATCACAAAGAAAAGCTGAAACTTTAGTGAAAACTGAGGGTGTTCAAAAGAATTGCGAAACGTGTTTCGAGGTGTTCGTTGACGTAACTCGCCGCCAAACATCCAGAAATTGCCCGACTTGTGTAAAGTCGAATATGGTGAAGCTGCGTCGCGAGCGCGGTTCATACGTTCAGAATGAAGCCCAGCGCCTTAAGAAGAGCGAGTCCATGAAAAGACGCTATGAAAGTGGGTGGGACCCAAACACGCCCGAGCATCGTGAGAAGCTATCACGATCAATGAAAGAACGGTGGTCTTCTGGCGAGATGGAACGTAAGACAAAAGAAACATGCTCACGGAAATACAAATGCAATCATCACACGCAAAGAGAAAGTTACATCGAGTCAATTAAGAAAATGTCATTTGCAAAATTTGGATTCCGAGATGACTTATCAACAACTTTCAGAAGTTCGTGGGAGGCAAACTTTGCGAGGTATTTGACGTATATCGGAAAAAAGTGGAAATACGAACCTTCACGTTTTTCTCTGAAATCAGGTCTTCAATACGTTCCGGATTTCTGGGTCGAGGACGACGAAAGATTTTATGAAGTAAAAGGACTGTGGACCGGTCGCGCTAAAGAGAAAGTAGAGGACTTTATCAAAGAATACAACTTTGGCGTAACACTTATCCAACGAGATGAATACGAGAGAATTAGTGTTGAGTTCGCTGAAAAAATACCGAATTGGGAAAAAAATTGAATTCATGCAAACGCACGGGTCTTGTAATATGATTAGACACAGGAGATAACATGTCAGACCTTAGCGAACTTAAACGTCCAGAAAAGTTCTTTGGAATTCATTCGCACTCGGGGTTTTCGACGTTTGATGGACTTGGTTACCCACAAGAGCACATTGACTTCTGCCTCGAGAACGGTCTCGATGGTTGGAGCCTGACCGATCACGGTCAGATGAACGGCTTCGGTCACGCGTGGCTTCACGCTGACAAGCTGAAAAAAGCGGGGAAGGACCTGAAGTTCATCCCGGGTTGTGAGATGTACATCCACCCGGATCTCAATGCCTGGCAGGCTGAGTACCACGAGTGGCAGCAGCTCAAGCGAGACCGCAAGAGCCACGCGAAGGCGAAGGAGAAGCCCGAGAGCATCGTGACTCCGATCGTCGCTGTCACCGACGAGAACGATGAGACTATCGGCATCGACACCGACGCCTCCGCCCTCACGATCGAGAACGAGGACGAGACGAAGTCCACGAAGCACTTCAACCCAATCAACCGTCGTCATCACCTCGTTGTCCTACCGCGTCACAGCAAGGGTCTCGAACGGCTTTTCGGTCTCGTGAGCCGTGGTTACTCGGAGGGCTTCTACAAGTTCCCACGTGTCGACCTCGCGATGCTAAAGGAGGCACAGGAGGACGATAACTTCATCGTCTCCACTGCCTGCATCGGTGGTCCGCTCGCCTTCGAGGTCTTCCGCGAGCTGCAGGAGCACAGCTTCGAGAGCCTGAACAGCCGGCTTCTCAATGATCCGTCGATCATGGAGCGCGTCATCAACCGAGTCGGTAACTCGTTCGATGGTCTTGCTTGGGCTGTAGGTCGCAAGAACGTGATGCTCGAGCTGCAGTTCAACCGTCTCCCAGCCCAGCACATCGTCAACCGCGCGATCATGGAGTTCGCGAAGCGTCAGGGCATGACCGACCAGCTCGTTGTTACCTGCGACTCCCACTATGCCCGCCCTGAGCACTGGAAGGAGCGCGAGATCTACAAGAAGCTCGGCTGGCTCAACTACGCTGACCTCTCGGCGGATTCCATCCCAAAGAGCAAGGATCAGCTGAAGTGTGAGCTCTACCCGAAGAACGCATCGCAGGTGTGGGATGAGTTCATGATCTCCCGCGGGACCGATGATTTCTACCGTGGTGAGGAGGAGCTCATTCGCAAGGCGGTCGAGAGAACCTGGCATCTCGCCCATGAGGAGATCGGTGACGTCCAACCTGATCGCTCCGTCAAGCTTCCGAGCTACGTCATCCCTGAGGGTAAGACGGCGAACCAGGCTCTTGTCGAATCCGTGAAGCAGGGCCTCATCGCGAAGGGTTTCCACACCGATCCTGTGTACGTCGAACGTGCGAAGTACGAGCTCGATGTCATCAAGCAGAAGGACTTCTCGTCCTACTTCCTCACGATGAAGGAGATCATCTCCGCTGCGAAGGAGCAGATGTTCGTCGGCGTCGGTCGAGGTTCCGGTGCGGGCTCCCTCGTCTGCTACGTCCTCGGCATCACTGACGTTGATCCGATCAAGTACGGTCTGCTCTTCGAGCGATTCCTATCCCCTGACCGCGAGGGTCTACCCGACATCGACACCGACGTCGAGAACCGAGATCTCCTACTCTCGATCCTACGTGAGAAGTTTGGCGGCGAGAACATCGTTCCAATCTCGAACTACAACACCTTCAAGCTGAAGACACTCATCCGCGACGTCTCCCGTCTCTATGACATTCCGCTCGAGGAGGTTAACGAGGCCCTGAAGACCGTCGAACGTGAGGTCATGAACGCAACGAAGAAGGTTGGGGATGACAAGAACCTGTTCGTCCTGACCTATGAGGACAGCTACGAGCACTGCGAGAGCTTCCGAAACTTCATCGATCGCCACCCACAGGTCTCGGAATCCATCAAGGTCCTGTTCAAGCAGAACAAGGCTCTGGGGCGACACGCTGGTGGTGTCATCATCTCGGAACGTATTGCCGAGCGGATGCCACTCATCATGGCGAAGGGAGAGCAGCAGACCCCCTGGGTCGAGGGCATGAACTACAAGCATCTCGAGATGCTGGGGTGGGTTAAGTTCGACCTGCTGGGGCTTGAAACGCTTCGAACGATCCATCGAACGATCGAGCTAATTCTTCAGCGTCATCATGGGATCAAGAACCCGACGTTCCAGGAGGTCAAGAAGTGGTTCGATGAGCACATGGCAACCGACGTTATCAACTTCGATGATCAGAAGGTGTATGAGAACGTCTACCACGAGGCAACATCCCGAACGCCAGGTGTCTTTCAGCTCACCAGCAAGGGTGCCCAGCGTCTCTTCCAGAACGCCAAGCCACGATCGATCATCGACATCGCCACCCTGACTTCGGTCTTCCGACCTGGTCCGCTCGCGGCGAAGGTTGACAAGCTCTACCTCGAGGCGAAGGCGAACCCGCGAGACATCGACTACAAGCATCCACTCATCAAGCAGGTCCTCGAGCCGACATTCGGATGCATCATCTTCCAGGAGCAGCTCATGCAGCTCTGCAACGTGGTGGCTGGGTTCCCAAAGTCCGAGTGCGACAAGGTTCGAAAGAACATCCTGAAGCGTCAGGGCGGTAACCCTGAGGAGTCGATGAAGAAGGCGAAAGCGATGAAGGACAACTTCGTCAACGGCGCGGTGGGCAATGGCATCAGGGAATCCGTCGCCTCTAAGCTCTGGGACGACATCCTCTTCTTCGCGGGGTACGGGTTCAACCTCTCCCACGCCCTGGCCTACGCTATCGATTCCTTCTACTGCGCCTGGCTCCTCACGTACTTCGAATCCGAGTGGCTCTGCGCCTACATGGAGTCGATGATCGGTAACCCTGACGATCGTGCCCAGGCGATCTCCGATGTGAAGAAGATGGGGTACGATATCGGCAACGTCGACATCAACCTCTCCACGAATCAGTGGTCGGTCGACTCTGAGCGTAAGCTCCTCATCCCATCCTTCAACACTATCAAGGGAGTCGGTGAGACAGCAATCGAGGAGATCGTGGCATGCCGACCTTACCGCAGCATCGAGGAGATGCTCTGGAAGGAGGACGGTCAGTGGCGACCCTCCAAGTTCAACAAGCGCGCTCTCGAGGCACTCATCAAGGCAAACGCGTTCGATTCGATGGGAATCGTTGGAAGCGGAAAGCAGTTCTCGTCCTGGAAGCAGATGCACCACGTCATCATCGAGAATGCTGACGACATCAAGAAGTGGGCGAAGAAGGATCCACAGCGCGGCATCAAGAAGTTCCGCGAGCTCACTGTCGAGACCGAGGGCATGCCCGAGTGGACCCGTCGCGAGATTGCCCTGATGCAGATCGAGCTCTCGGGCAAGATGGATCCAATCTCCCTGGTCTCCACCGAACTTCGTCAGAAATTTAAGGACAAGGAGGTTTACTCCATCGATAACTGGGAGAGACTTGATGTCTACTGGTTCGTTATCGTGAGCTCTGTCGAGAAGAAGACGAAGAACGGGAAGCCCTATCTCATGCTTCAGGTGATGGGTGAGGCTGGAAACACGGAAAAGATGTTCATGTGGGACTGGGACGGTAAGATTGCTTTTGAACCATACACGCTCTGCGTTGCCGAGGTCGATCGGTCTGACTTCGGGTTGTCGACAAAGGGTAAGAAAATCAAGGTTATGTGAGGTAAAAGATGCGAATTCTATATTCATTCTGGGGTTTCGTGACCCCATTCGAGAAGCAGACAGTTTCGAACACTCCTGACCACTATCGTGGTGGTCGAGTCGATCTCGTGGACGAGATGCATCGTCACGGACATACTGTTGTTCAGGTGCAGAAGCGTCGTGATGATGAGCCATACCCTGGCGTCGAGTACGATGACGCTGGATTCCCCGAGGGAGACGTTCTCTTCGTCGAGTGGCGTTGGCCTACCTGGAAGAACGACGAGTCCATCGGCGGCGAGCGTGCTACTGAGCCCGATTACAAGCGTCAGTGCGAGCTCCTCGATCACTATCACGCGAAGGGAGTTCCCATCATCATCCATGACGGTGATCTGAAGATGACTCCGGAGGAGGAGCTTCGATGGCCCAACGCGCAACTCGCTGATGCTTGCATCAAGCCGCGTGAACAGACCCGAGCCAGGATCTCGATGCCATGGGCTTCTTCGGCTCGGCGTCTCTTCAAGCCCGTTGAGTACTCGTACAACTACACTTACGTCGGTAACAACTACGATCGCGATCCGCAGTTCCGAAAGTACTACTCCGTCCCGAGTCACTCCCTCAGGACTCGCGGGATTCAGACGAAGGTGTGGGGTAACTGGCTCGAAAGGAGCCCGGAACGTAAGGACCCGAGCGTTCTTCTGCAGGAGAATCCTCACGTCGCTTTTGGTACCCGCCTCGCTTACAAGGAGATCTTCGGAGTCATCAACAACTCCATCGCTGTGACTCACATCACCCGCGACGATTACACACCCTACGGTAACATCACGATGCGATTCACGGAAGCGATTCAGGCGGGGGTTGTGTCTCTCATCCCGAACGAGTACGTTCACGCTCGTCCGGTCGGTCTGGGCGATTTCCTCGTCAACGATCCAGAGGACGTCGTTCGAGCTGTGACCCGTCTCTCCAAGATGAGCGTTGCTGAGCGGACCGATATCATCAATCGTCAGGAGGAAGCGCTTCGCCAGGTTGTAGATTTCAGCCCGTCGCATAAGATTGATTTGATCGAGCAACACGCAAAGCGAGGTTAAGATGCTTATCACATTCGAGGGTCCAGATCGATGCGGAAAGTCGGAGATGGCAGCCGAGCTTTCTCGGCAGCTCGGGATTCCTGTTTTTAAGAACTCGGGTGAGTGGTTCACCGACCTTCGTGATCCAAGCTACTTCAAGAATCTGCTGACGTACGGAGCGACGTTTCTAGCAGATTTTCTCTGCCAGACAAAGGCTAGCGCCATCATGGACAGGAACTATGCATCGGAATGGGTCTACTCGAGGCACTTCAATCGTGAGACGGATGACGTCGTCCTTCGCAAGGTTGACGAGAAGTTTGCTGAAGCCGGCGGTAAGATTGTCATTTGTCGCCGGAAGAGCTATAATGGGATACGCGACGACCTCCACAGTTACATTGACGCTCACGCGCTCGAGGGGCTTGACAGCCTCTATCAGGAGTTCGAGGACTGGACGAAGTGCGAGGTTCTCACGATCTGGGTTGATGACGAGAATCTTGAGCGCGAGACGCTCGAAATTAGGGAGTGGCTGAAGGTATGAAGACTTACGGAAATTTCTCACATGCTTACGTCGATCTTTGCCGTTTGATTCGAGATGAGTCCGATTTCATCTCTTCTCCTCGTGGCATGAAGATCAAGGAGAAGCTGGGGGTTCAGTTCAGGATCAAGAACGTTCGAGATCGCCTTCCTTACATCGAAGCTCGCAACTTCTCGCTCTCCTACTTTGTGGCTGAGACTCTCTGGTACATGAGCGGAAGCAACTCCACCGAATGGATCTCGAGATACGCTTCCTTTTGGAAGGACATCAGCGATGATGGAAAGACTGCAAACTCCGCGTACGGCGCTCGAATCTTCAAGCTTCATCCGAGGATCGCTGATGGTGGGCTGAATCAGTGGGAGTACGTCAAGAGCGAGCTCAAGCGCGATCCTGACAGTCGCCGCGCTGTTATTCATATCAGGACCCCTGACGATTCGATCTACGCCGTGAAGGACGTTCCATGCACTCTCGCGCTCCAATTCTTCATTCGCGAGGGTAAGCTCCACCTTCACGTCAACATGCGATCCAGCGACATCATCCTTGGGATCGCATACGATGTTCCAGCTTTCACAACTATGCAGGAGGTTCTGGCGAATGAGCTTAACGTCGAACTTGGCGAGTACGTACACACATCAAATTCTCTCCACTGCTATGAACGTGATTTCGAGATGCTGGACGCGATTGCGAATTCAAGCGACAATCTTGGCCGTCCGATGCCAGCATATCCTCGATCTTTTCCGATCCATGATCTGATGCGAGTTGAGGAGCGGGTTCACAAGATGACCGATGGCGAATTCCTCGACGGTTTCATGCTTATCAGTCCCAAGCTCAGCGACGAGATGGATGATCCAGCCTTCTACCAGCTTGTTAATGACTGGAGAAACATTCTCTGCTCGTTTAGGGCTAGAAAGATGAAGGATCAAAAGCTTGCCCAGAGATACCTTCTCTCGACAAATCATCAGGGCTATCATTTCTTCAAGAGGTAAAAATGAATAACAAGCGTGCCCTTGTAACGGGCGGATGTGGTTTTATCGGTTCTCATGTTGTTCGTGAGCTCATCATGAACGATTACATCGTCGACGTTATCGACGACATGTCCAACGGCTCACTTGATTCTCTCAACGGAATCTCATTTCGAGCAGTTCCTGCCGATCTTATTGGGGCTTTCGAGCTGAAGCACCCTGAGTCCGAAAGGGTCGCTGGCTCTGTTCTCGTGATCGAGGGCGATTTCGCTCATCGTGAGATTCTGTCTCGCTCCAAGGCTGGGCTCTACGATGTCATCTTCCATCTCGCTGCGATGCCACGCGTTGAGTACTCCGTCCAGCTTCCTTTCGAATCGAACGATCTCAACGTCACTCGCACCCTTGCTCTCCTCGATGCGATTCGTGGTGGAAGCACCAAGTTCGTGTTCTCCTCGTCTTCGTCCGTCTACGGCGAGATCGACCAGCTGCCAACCACCGAGTTCTCGCCCTCCAACCCTCAGTCTCCGTACGGTCTGCAGAAGCGGATGATCGAGGATTACCTGACCCTCTTCGGGCGACTCTACCAGCAGAAGAGTGTCTGCCTACGTTACTTCAACGTCTACGGTCCCGGCCAGGACGGCAAGTCTCCCTACTCGACAGCAGTCGCCGCGTGGTGCTCAGCTCTGAAGGAGGGACGTCCACTTCGCTCTGACGGTGATGGATACCAGACTCGAGATCTTGTCTTCGTCAAGGACGTTGCTCGGGCGAATCGTTTGGCAGCTGAATCTCAGCATGACTTCCGCGGGCACGCTTTCAACGTTGGGTCGGGCGAGTCACTTTCGAACAATGAAGTCCTCGACCTCCTTCGTCTCAAGTTTCCGAACCTCGAGGTGAACAGTGCACCGGTCCGCGCGGGCGATGTGCGGGATACTCTTGCGGACGTGACGATCATTGAGCAGGTTCTTGGGTGGAAGCCGCAGGTCAAGTTTGTGGATGGTCTTAAGATGACTCTTGATTGGTGGGATTTTAATGAGGGCTCCTAAGCATGCTTGGGTCACCAAGTCATCGAACGAGATAAAGCCGTGGGGCACTGCTCAGGTTTGGAGCTCCACTGCTGACTTTCAGGGAAAGCTCATCACGATCAGGAAGGGCCATAGAACGAGCCTGAAGTTTCATAAGATTAAGAATGAGTTCTTCCTGATAATGAGCGGACTTGTTAAGGTGACGTTTGGCAGCTCGCGGACGATTGAAAAGCCAGAGAAGTATCCCTGGGAAGAGAGAATTCTTTCTCCAGGCGATGTCTTCAACGTGCAATCCGAGTGTCCATACAGACTTGAGGCTCTCGAAGAAAGTGTTGTCATTGAGATCGGCGACAAGTCGAACGACGGTTCGATCATAATAGAGGATGATTACGGGAGAACGAATGCAGGGTAATCCAAATCTTGTTATTTTCTGTGGTCCGATGTGGGGCTCCAAGACATCACGTCTGATCGCGTCCATCGAGCGTCTTAAGCTTCAGGGTCGGACGGTGATAGCGTACAAGCCCTCGATGGACGCGAGATACGAGCAATCTCAGATCTGCACCCACTCAGGTGCCAAGTGGCCTGCTACCTGCGTCAGCTCGGGAGCTGCCCTTCTGAACCACTTCAGAAGCATCAAGGGTGATATTGATGCGGTGGCCATAGACGAAGCCTTCATGATAGACGGGGTGGCACCAGCGGCCCTGGAGATCATGCGGAGTGGTGTTGACGTGCTGATCGCGACCCTTGATCTGAGCGCGAAGTGTCGTCCCTTCGAGGAGGTGACCTCACTTCTACCGTTCGCTACGAAGGTCGAAAAGTGCCCTGCTGTGTGCCCAGCTTGCGGAAGCGATGCGTACTACACAGCGAAGCTCACAAACGATGACAAGGAGATCGAGGTCGGTGGGAAGAATCTCTACGAACCAAGGTGTTTCAGGCATCACCCGATAATGTGCAATCCGAACGAGAACGTGGGATAATAGTTTAGTCCGGAGCTTACGTGAATATGCTAGAACCGTCCAGCGTCGATCTCGTCATCTATCATGAAAACTGCACCGATGGTTTTGGGGCTGCTTACGCAGCCTGGAAGCTGCTCGGTGATCGGGCGGAGTACCTCGCTGCGAAGCACGGAGAGCCTCCACCTGACGTGACAGGAAAGAATGTGGTCGTCCTGGACTTCTCCTACGATAACGCCACCACGAAGCGTATGATGCAGGAGGCCAAGAACCTCCTCATCATCGACCACCACAAGTCAGCTATGGTCGAGCTCCATGATGTCTCATGCACGCGTTTCGACATGAACCACAGCGGAGCGATGCTCGCCTGGAAGTTCTTCCATCCCGGGAAGGAAGCTCCTCGACTCATCAAGTTCATCGAGGATCGTGACCTTTGGAAGTGGGAGATCCCCTACTCCAAGGAGTTCGCTGCGGCCTTCGACATGGTAAAGTTTGATTTTGAGGAGTTCGACAAGTATCTCGACGATTCCGAAGTGGACAGTGCCCAGGAGCGCGGTGCTTACATCCTTGCCTACTCCAAGACCGTTATCTCCAAGATTACGAAGAACGCCTCACATCGGAAGATCGCTGGAAAGAGCGTGCTCGTGGTTAACTCTTCACATTGGATGTCTGAAATCGGCGCTGCTCTCTCTCCAAAGTGCGATTTCTCCGTGATCTGGTACTACGATCATGAGAGCCGCCGTGTTAAGGCAAGCCTTCGAGCGCACCATGATGACGCTGACGTGAGCGAGGTCGCGAAGAAGTTCGGCGGTGGCGGTCATCGGAAAGCTGCTGGATTCAGCTTGCCTCCCAACGTTAGCATTGAAACAATCTTCGACACGGTGAACACTTGAGCTCACGACCCTCCTGGGATCGGATCTGGTCCGATGTCGTTTTTACGATCTCCAAGAGATCCTCAGATCCCTCATTCAAAGTTGCGGCGATAATTGTAGCTGATGACAACACGCAGCTCCTATCACTCGGGTACAATGGCGATCATGCCGGAGGACCGAATTGTCGGGAGTCCGACAATCCTGGAGATTCTGGATTCATTCACGCTGAAGTGAACGCTCTTATCAAGCTTGACTTCAACAGCCCGAAACGGAAGAAGATGTATGTGAGCCTCAACCCTTGTCGCATGTGCGCGAAAGCGATCATAAACGCGAAGATAGACGAGGTCATCTACATCGACAGGTATCGAGACGAGTCTGGAATCACTCTTCTTACAAATGCTGGCATCAAGGTTCGTCAGTTATGCGAAGTGGAAGATACTTAGTCCCTAGTAGAGGTATACTCTCGGGATGAGGACCGCTGAGAAGAAAATGAAAAACTCCATGAGTGATCACGACATTTACTCTCTGAACGAGATGAGCATGAGCTTTCTGCTCGACGAGGCTGTCGACAGGTCCATGTTCGACACTGCACTTAGGACGATCGAACCTCTTTCTGAGCTCGAGGATCTAATAACTGCAGGTTCAAACGAGATGCCGAATACTGCGAAGGCAATCAGAGACGTCATTAAATCCGTCAACGATTCCATCTCGGCGAAGCCGAATCCGATTCTCAGCGCCATGGGTCTCGCTGACCCGCAGAGGGATCTGCTCAACGCTATCACGACCGCCGAGGTTCTGAAGTTCTCGATCCTCAACGCGATGGATGCTGTCAGGATGATGTTCATAACTGACTTCAAGAAGAATAACCTAAAATTCTTCGAAGAGGAAGCTGTGGTTTACAATGTGGTGGACGCGGGCCCTGGGGCTGCGAGACTCTCAACGCCACAAAGAGTTCCCATCTCGAAGGTTAAAGAGCTGGGCTCGTATGAGATATACGAGCAGGGAAACAACTATATGCTGATCGGTCCGGAAAGCGCCGGTGCGGGTAGAACTGCCACCTGGAATATCCCTGGCGTCGGAAGCTTCGCAATCTCGAACCTCTCACTCGGTAAGATGTACCTCGTCGGTCGAGGTTCTGATGGAGAGCCCACGCCCGTACCGGACGGGTTTAAGACCCTGTTCCTCCGCGTCGTTAAGCCCGCCGATCGTGGTGTTCTTGACAAGACTATTGACTTCCTTGCAACGGATCCTTCACGAGGAAACAAGACCTTCGACCTTGGAAAAGTCGTGAAGGATAACTTGCGAGTTCCTCAACCAGTTGAGGGAACCATCGTCAGCATATACAGGGCGATAAGAAAGAAGCAGGCGATACAACCTACCACGTTAACTCCGATCGAACTAACATCCGATATCGAGGGAATCACACTCGATGCTTTTAGGAAATACTTCGAAGCTCTCGTTGAAAAAACTACGAACTCGACAGGAGACATGGTCTCTTACGATATCGCTGACACTCTCGTGTTCGGAGGGCTTGCGTCAATCTCGGGGATGCTGGGTTTGACTCGACCAGAGGGCGGTCGCGAAGATGGATCAGTTGCGGGCGGCGGTGCATCAGCTGGAGGTGGACGAGGCACAGGCAGCGCCGGTGGTTCTGGCGGCAGCGCTGGTGCAGTTCGTGGTGCCTCTCGATCCCATTCTTTCAACAACTTCATAAATACTCCCTCGATCGTCAAGGGGGCTACGCCAACTGAACGCGCTGCAAATCTGAGCACCGTTCTAGGGCTGATAGACAGGGACTCGATGAGACAGGAACTTAACAGATTCGTTGCCCCGAACGTAGTATTTACCGAAGGCACGATCGACAGATGGTGCGAGCTTGCAGGAATCAAGGAAGGAAAATGAGAACGTCCTCTGATAAAAAGATCATTCGTCTGATGAGAGAGAGCTACGAGCAACGCATTTACACGACGCTTCTTGAGATGGAAGTCATCGGGTCAGGTGGAAAGGTCCGGATCGATGCGGGTCTTGAGGTTACTGATGTTAAGACAGGCGAAAAATTCACCGTCCAGAGCGTGCAGAAGAATGGAAGCGATATCACGGTCAATCTGATATCACCCGAGAACATCACTGGTCCGATAACTTCAAATGGCGCTCAAACATTAGTTTCACCTGGACAGAACTCACACTCTTACAGCATCGAAGATTTCGAAAAGAAATTCAAGGTTTAAGGACATAAAATGAAAGACCCATTAAAGATCGCAGGTCTATCTGAGAAAGAGATCGTTGACGTGATTCGCGAATCTCTGACTCTTCCGAAGAAGCAGGAGCAAAGCCCGAAGCCTTTGAACGAAGCTTACGTCGTGTCGACAACCAAATTCGACCTGAGGACTGAGAAGCTTAGCGAGGAAAACAAGGCTGCGCACCAGGAGCTCATGGACGGGTACATAAAATCCCTCAATGAGATATCTGCGGGTCTAGACTCTGCGGATCGTGAGAACGCGAACCCAAACAACTCCACCTTCAGAAACATGAAGATGGACGAGACACACAATCTAAATGCAGCATTTCTCCATGGAATGTTCTTTGAGAACATCTCTGATGTGAGATCGACCCTGGCGATGGACTCGCTCGCCTACATGCGCATCGAACGTGACTGGGGCAGCTTCGACGCGTGGCAAAGAGACTTTATCGCCTGCGCGATGAGCTCAAGGAACGGTTGGGTCGTTATGGCGTACAACATGTTCCTCAAGCGCTACGTCAACGTTGTGGTGGATCTTCATAACTCGGGAGTTCCATTTTCGAGCTACCCAGTGATTGTTCTCGATTGCTGGGAACACTCTTATTATCGAGATTACCTGAAGGATAGAAAATCGTACATCTTCTCGATGATGAAAGAGCTCAAGTGGTCAATCATTGAAGATCGAATCAGGAAGGTCGAGAGAATGATGGAGGCTGCAAAATGACCACAAGCCGTTCGGTGCTAAGACGACTTGTTATTCAGGAAATGTATAACACAAAGTTGTCAAATCTTTACGAGCAGGCGCCTCCTGCTGATCCGGCCGCAACTGCTCCCGCAGCAGATCCAGCTGCCACAGCTCCAGCGACCGATCCGGCTGCTGCAGGCACTGCCCCCGCAGTTGACCCGGCTGCAGCGGCTCCCGGAGCTCCTGCAGTGCCTGCAGCTCCCGCTGCGCCTGCCACGCCAGCAGTCCCCGCTCCCGCTCCCGCAGCTGCCCCCGGAGCTGCCCCCGCAATTCCAGGGACCCCAGCACCCGCTCCGGGAGCCGCTGCAGCCGGAGCGACTGCAAAAAAGAAAGCGAAAGCGCCTGATCCCGTTAAGGAGCCCGTCAAATCGCAGGTTAACAAGGCACTTATGAAAGCGACCTCATCCGCCGAAGAAGACTCAGAGTCTGCCGCGAATGAAAGTCTTCGTAGGAAGTCTCTTCGATTCCTCATCGAGCAGGAAGACAAGAAGCCCAAGATCGATATGGAGGTGTATGCCGGCGAAATTGCGAAGCTGATTAAGAACTACACGTCCCTTGTCGATGTTAAGAAGAATGTGATCACTCAGGCGGAGGAATATCTCGACAACGATTTTCCCAATGAGACCGACAGTCTCAAGAAGCAGCTGAAGGATTTACTTCGAAAGGATTACAACATATCATTGGAACGTCCAGAGGCACCACCGGATTCATATGCAGTCGGAGCAGGAGCAGGAGGCGGCGGAGGAGCTGCGTAAGCAGATCGATTTTATCATCGATCCGCGGAAGTGCGTTCATATCAAACTTCCCGCCGAGCTCCACGCTGAGATGCGCGTTTTTGGATTGAGAAAAAAACTCTCTCTGCAAGAGATGTTCGTAGAATTTTGCCAATTGATAGTTGACGGCGACATGAGTATCCAAAAAAAGATGGACGATTTAGCGAAGCGTAAGAAAGAGAATCGGATCAAGAAGCTGACAGAGAAAGATTCGAATGACATTTACGATTTCATCGCCAACCAGACGGGTCGCGAGCCGTGAAATTTCTACGTTCAATTCTGGGTTTCCCAGATGATCGAAAGGAGATTGAGTCTCTTCGAGCTCGACTCGACGAAAGTGATAAAAAAATTGAAAAATTGATCGAGATGTTTAATATTTTAGCTACGTTCGACGAACAGATGGCTAATGACATTAGAAGGGTCGCGTCCCATGTTGCTCTCATGGAAATCTCCATGCTAAACAAGGGTAAAGCAGGACCTGCTCCTCTAAGAAGAAAATCGAACGATGATGATATAATCAACTAAGGAGAAGACAAAAATGGAAATGATCAAGAACAACAAGCTCGTCGCAGCTCTCATCGCAGCTCTCATCGCTGGACTCACCGCTTTCCTCGCGACCATGAAGGACGATGAGAAGGTTGAGGCTGCTCCCGCAGCAGAGACGACGCCTGTCGCAGCAGAGACGGCCCCCGCGACCCCCGAGGTTGCTCCCGAGGTCAAGCCTGCCGACGCTGCCCCGGCCGACGCTGCTGAGGCTAAGCCTGCGGAGACGGCCCCCGCCGCTCCTGCTGTCGAGAAGAAGTAATCTAATCTAGATAGCTTCTTAAAAAGAAAAGGCCGCATCATGCGGCCTTTTCGATTTCTATTCGCGTTATATGATATTTAGTGTAGATTCCACGGAAGAACAACGCATGTCAAATGTCAAGATCAAAAAGTCTGTGCTTCAGAGCATCATCAAAAAGTCATTAAGCGAGTCGGGCGGCAAGCATAGCGACGTTTCAAGACGTCTCACGGTTGGACCCGAAAGCTCATCTTTACCCTCAATGCTGCCGCTTTCTCCGAGCGACAGGATGTCGACTCAGCTCGATGTTGAGCGTCCGCCCGTTGAGGATCCTGAGTACATTCCAGCGAATTCAAAGGAGCTCGGTTTCGCGCTTCAGGCTCTCGCAGAGATGGTACCCGATGATCAAGTGGACCAGGCTTACTCAGAGTTCCAGAGAGTCATTGAGAAGCTAGAGAGCGAAGCGTCCGACAATAAGGACATGCAGATCGAATCACTTCGTCGAGCGAACGCCCGCCTGAAGGCACGCCTTCGCGAATCTGAGGGGATCGATGATGACGATGACGAAGAGCTCACCCCCGAGGAAGAGGCTGAGCTTGCTGCGATCGAGCGTCAGGAGGCCACCGGTCCCGACGCGATGTACTTCAAGTATGAGCGCGTTCTTCAGGCATATGGTCTTGGGCGTATACACTTCGACAACATCATACGCTCCACTCGCGATGGTCGTATTTCGACGAGCGACATCGAGGATTTCTTCGAGCTTCTTGGTGCTCTTCAGAATGATCCTGCGATCGTTGACAGGGTCGGAGCTCGTCTCCGGAACCCGAACGATCGTGGTCTCGTCGCATTCATCAGCAGGTTCAAGGACGATTACGAGGACCAGGTCACTCGTGACGCCGCCGCCGCCGCCGAAAAGGCGTCGCCCAAGTTCGAGTACCAGACCGCTGCAAAGCCTTACGGGTATGCAGCCGCATCCGGACTCCGTCAGTCGTTCATCCGCGACGTGCTCGGCGTCCGGGGACTCAACGCGTTCGTCGCTCCTAGAAGGATTCAGCGTTACGTCTACAACTCCATCCGTGAGGCTTTCGAGGACGCTTTCGAACTTCCTGAGAACCAGGAGTTCCTGAAGACGCTCTTCGACGAGGAAGGTCTCGATGAGTACAAGGCAATCATGAAGGATCAGGCCGCTCTCAACCACTCAGCTCTATTTCAGAATTTCGCTGGAGCCATAACTTACGAGGCACTCGCTTCTATCGCTGAGCTCAACTTCAAGCCGCATCGTGGACAGCCAGGTCGACAGATCGGTAAGGCGTTCATGACTGAGTTTGGAGAAGAGAATAAGAAGCTGCAATCTTTCGAAGAGGATCAGCTCGAGCAGATGGCACAGCGCGGTGAATACGCCGACTTCGTGAACGATGTCCTGGAAACTTCGGAGGAGAATGGTCACAGAGGCCTTCTCACCGCGGCTGCTGCGATGACCGCAGATGATGCCGATAAGGAAGAGTACGGCAGCTATGCCTCACCCGCATTCTCAACGATGAAGAAGGCGGCGTCTGTTTCCAAGCCCCCCGAACTTCACGTTGCGGATTACATGGGCAAGGACGAGCCGATGGTCGGTCAGATCAAGGCAGCGGATAGGGCGGCTCGTAAGGCTGCGAGGAAGTAAATCATGAGGACCCCTCGGGTCTCGAACCTGCTGCGGGAGTACTTCGAGCATGAGGTACCCCCGCAGTACTTTCCACGTGAGTTCTCTTTCGATACTCGCGCTCTTCCCGTTGTTCCGAAGTCTGAGAACAAATGGCACGTGAAGCAGTCACCTGAGCGACTCTGCCGGACATACACATTTGGAGACAGAAGATCGGCCCGCTCTTTTATCGAAGAGCTAATGAACTACGAAGACCAGAGAGATCATCACGCCGAGATCAAGTGTAAGGGTCCGGTTGTGACAGTGGAAGTTTTCACTCACGGTGTCGAGTGCGTAACCGAGATCGACAAGGAGTACGCGAATGAGGCAGAGGGCATCTACAACGACGTCTGCTCTTACGGGTATAGATGACTCGAAATCGTACGTGATGATGTCAGAGGGTCTCGAAAGCGAGATTCAGCTGGAAGATGAGCGTGAGAATAGGAAAGGAGTCACAGTAAAGATCGATGGAAGGGCCGTGAACCTTCAGTTCATTTCTGTCGAGCTCACGGATGATCATCTCATAACTCTCTGCGTTGATTGCTTCGGAAAGATCGATTCAATGATAAACGCTCTTCTCGAAAAGTCGAATCTTCCCGTGACTCTTTCGGGTAAAGAGTTTAAGTCCCAAGTTTTGAAAGTAGAGTCAGGACGATGCTATTTAAGATTGTTGAGGTAATCAAACATGCAAGAATTTGAATTCGATAAGTTTATGAAGGACATCGTTCAGCGCGAGGACAACGCCCGCGAGAAGATCAAGGAGTACGCAGAGAATCACGCTGACAGCCCAGCGCGTAGGTACAACGAGAGATATCGTGAGAAGACTCATAACAGGATACGCTACACCCAGGACGGTGAGTGATGAAAACGATCAAAAGCGAAAGGGAGCTTATCAGCTTCTTACGTGGTCTGAGGGAGCAGGCTACACCACCCGCGCCCGCACCCGCGGCAGATCCAGCAGCTCCTGCTTCTGCAGCCGGGCCCACGCCCGATGCTTCACAACCCGGCGCCCAGCAGCCCATAACGGTTGATGATATTATAGAGAAACTCAACATCGTTCGAGCGGGTCGGTCGACCAAAGACGCTGACGTGAAGAGAGAACTCGAGGAGTACATCGGCCAATTCAATGAGGACGAGAAGATGGCCCTAGTGGCCTTCCTCCAGGGTCTGGGCCAGATCCTGACGAGTGGTGTAGACTCTGCTGATGCCGCTGATCCAGCTGACCCTTACTCTTTGCAGATCAAGAAGTCGCTGGGAGCAAGCACTGCGAACGCGACTCGAGCCCCGAGTCCCTCTGTCTCTGCACCCGCAGCAGCCCCTTCGACGGGTCCCGTTCCCATCAAGGTTGGCGGAGCGTAATACCGATGCCTCACTCTCGTAGGATTCTCGCCGAGAGAATAGGCTCTGTTCCCGCGTCGATGCGCGCGAGTCCGGAGATGCGAGAGAAGCTGGTCAGCAGCTTTGGGAACATTTTCAAATCGATCTGGTCGTCAACGAAGCTTCTCGGTAACAACCTCATGTTCAACGCGAGAATGGCTGTCGCAGCGATGGACGGCGATCGCGAGAAGATGAAGGACGCCTTCAAGAAATTCGCGGACGCTAGAGAGGAATTTGCGAAAGAGTCCGACGAGAACTTACGCTATTTTCGAGACGCTTTTTACGAAAAGTCTCAGACGAAGGATGGCCGAACAATCCAGAAGATGAAGATCGGACCAGCGCTCCTTGTGGGCATTGGGAACCCGATGCTTCTGCCCGTGATGGCGTATCAACCGGGACGGGGATTTGACGGAGAAATTGACAATCTCATCGACGTTCCTACCTCAAAGAAAACCAACGTAAAGACCACCAGCGTAGCCTCAGATCGTCTTGAAAGAGCGTTGAGTTTCTTTGAATTTGGTAGGGAATCAAATATCTCGGAGCAGAAGGCACCCGTAGTCCCAGCTACGCAAGCCATGAATCCTGAAATCCAACAGGAGAAATTAAAGCTGCAGAAGATCGCCCAATCCTTCGTGGAGGGAGAGAAAGCTCGCGGTCAGCAGCTATTGGATATGATCCTCGGTCGTATAGCTTTCTTCAAGAAGATCGTGGACGCGAAATCCGTGGAGGAGTTCGAGGCTGCCGCAACGGGTGCCCAGGCTCAAGGAATAAAGATGTCCACGAATGAGATCGTTACTGCCAAATCGAAGATTGAGCAGGAAGCGAAAAAGATGATGAGCGAAAAGCCTGAGGATTTCGCCGCCTTCATTGCGAAAGCGAGATCACAGTTTCCCGACATTGACAAGAGGGATGATCTAAAAGCTGTTACCGAACTCTCTTTTAGGCTCTCGAAGTCGAGCATTCAGCAGGAGCTTTCCAACTCTTTCGAAGAAATGATACAGTCGGCGAAGCAAACTATGTTTTTGCCCCTTAGCGAAGAGATGAAGTCCCAACTTTCCACTTTCCCTGTTGGACAGCAGTACCTCTCTTATCTCACAAGCTTTGAGCAGCAGCTAGAGACTGGAGAAAGGCAGCTGCAAGTTCCTTCGAACGTTTAACTACTACGATAGACGATTTATAAATTTCCCATGAGCAAGAAAAAGCAACCTAAGAATTGGATCCCAGAGATTGTATATGAAGAGGGCGAGGGACAGCTTCCTTTCATTCACGTACCTCCCGATCAGGAGGACCCGAAGATGCTCTTCATCTTCGTCGCTCATCAGACGGGTGAGTTTGAGCCTGGATCCGAGGGCGAAGATGTTCCCGTCATCGACATGGACCTGAAGCAGTTTGTTGATCTCGGTCTTTTGAAGACGGGGTTAAATGAGCAGGAATATGACAAGGTTCGTAGCGTTCTTGGGCTTGAGCCGCTTCGTCAGGCGGTCGAGAAGGGCAAAAAGATCACGCAAGCTGTTAGAGAAAATGTCGGATCTAATGAATAATGGTTGCCTGCATAATAGTTAGTTTGTAGCAGGTGAGTCCTTGAACCTCTTTGTTCAGGATGATTTGCAGAGTCAGGAATATTTACATGCGGAGGCAACTAAAATGATTTTCGATAAGAACAGAATGGCAAAGCTCTCGGGTCTCATGGTCGAGGGTTCGCACAAGGGTATCAAGGACGCGAAGGCTGATCAGTTCGGCGGTGGCAAGGAAGAGGGTGATCCCTGGCTCGACGGCGACGTCAGCACTGCCGATCACGATCTTCACGAGGGCGATGAGCCTGAAGACGCCATGGACGAGATGGAAGAGGAGCCCATGGAAGCTCGTCGCAAGAAGGGCGAGGACGATGAGGAAGGTGCTGTTCGCGAGATGATCCGCACCGAGCTCCGCAAGGCGAAGAGGGCTATGGACGATGAGAAGCAGGAGGAGCAGTCTGTTCGTGAGGCTGTCCGCAAGGAGATCCGCTCTGTTCTTCGTTCACGTGGCGTGACCATGGGCGGCGTCGGCCCCGGATTCCGACGCTAAACGCGCACGAATTCGTGCAATAACTTCCTGACCGACTTATAATGGTGGTATGAGTACAACAGCTCTACCACCATTTCAAGTCGGTCAAGTCATTTATTTGATCCCCTCGGGAGAGAGGCGCGTGATGCCTGCGCAGGTCACCGAGGAGATCCTTCGAAGAACTCTTAATGGCACGGAGACGGTCTGGATGATCCAGCTCGCCGGAAGCCAGAAGAGCGTTCCCCTCGATCCGGAGGCTGCTGAGTACTATGTCAGCATCTCTGATCTGAGATCTACGCTGATCGAACGAACCACCCAGCAGGTTAATTCGATGGTTGATAGGGTCGTCGCGGCCGCTGCCGAGGCATTTCCGAGCTCGAGCCCTCCTGTCGATGACTTGATTCCTCAAGTAGCGAATGAGTCTCTCGCTGAACACACTGCAACAATCGTACTGCCTGATGGAACTCGGGCGAAGGTTAAGATCCCGTGAAGCACGTTCTCGTTATCGATGGTCTCAATCTCATTCACCGGGCCCGCGTCGCGATGCAGGATGCCGAGCACGGCTGCACATTCGCAGCACTACGCTCTGTCCGCTCCCTCGTTGAGCGCTTCAAGCCTGATGTCGCTTACTTCGTCATGGAGGGAGTTCCTCGCAGGCGCATCGAGGCCTCCGAGGGCACCTACAAGGCACAGCGCACTGGAATGGATGACGCCTTCCGGAATCAGAAGCGACAGATCACAGACATCATCTCACGCCACCTACCGGTCATCGTGACGAGGCATGCGGACTACGAGGCTGACGATGTCATCGCTCATCTTGCGGAGAAGCACCATCGTGATGATCGAGTGACGATCGTTTCGACCGACACCGACTTTACCCAGCTCATCCGTCCGGATGATCGACGTATCACCCTCTACTCTCCCGTGAAGGACATCTTCGTCGAAGCTCCTCCCTACGACTATGTTCGATGGAAGGCGCTTCGTGGTGACGGGGCCGACAATATCCCTGGCATTCCTGGCATCGGCGACAAGCGAGCCACTACGCTCGTCACCGAAGCGGGAGCTCTGGAAGCATTCTTCCTTAAGAAGCCAGAGACTCGGCAGATCTTTGAGCATAACCTCTCCATGATCGGTTTCGAGAATCTGGATGAGACCTGGCACGGGACAACCTTCAGCGCACCATCACGTCGAAATGATGAGCTCCGTGAGCGCATGCAGGGTCTCGGTATCGCATCCCTCACCAATGACAAGACATGGCCGAAGTGGGTTGGATCATTCGATCGAATGTGGATCCAGTTTCCATCCCAGGCTGCGTGATTATAATTTCAACACAAGGAGTCAAAATGGCAAACAACGGTCTTTCTTTCGATCAACCCCTCCCCGATGCCGAGCAGGCTGGGCTTCGTTCGCGTGGTGTTCTCCAGACCGAGGAGGTCGCTGTTCGAGCTGGCGATCTGCTCGTCGCTGTGAACACCCTCACGGGCGTCCGACGCTCCATCACGACCGAGAACATCGTTACCGAGGCGCCTCAGCGCCGCATCCTGAGGGACTAACGGATGACCGAGGGTTTCAAGGCACTCATATTTGATGATGAGGCACGAGAGGGTCTGAGACGCGGGGTCGATTCCCTCGCTCAGGCTGTTAGGGTCACCATGGGACCCTCAGGTCAGAACGTGATAATTGAGATACCGGGCGCACCACCGGTCGTCACGAAGGATGGAGTCTCCGTCGCCCGTGCGATCGATTTCCGGGATCGTAACATGAATCTCGGTGCTCAGATCGTCAAGGAGGCTGCAAATCGCACCTGCGATGCTGCTGGTGACGGAACGACGACAGCCACCGTGCTGACCCACGCGATTTTCAACGGTGGGCTTAGGGTGCTTTCGGGTGATCATAGCAGCCCCGAGGTACGCGCGGGCATGTCGTGGGCAGTTGGTTCCGTTATCGATGAGCTTCGCTCGATGTCGAAACCTGTCTCCTCGGATGAGGAGATCATCCAGGTTGGAACGATCTCAGCCAATGGAGAACGTGAGATCGGAGAGCTTCTCTCGCGAGCGATGAGAGCTGTCGGTCGCGATGGCACGATCACTGTTGAGGAGGCAAAGGGTTTCAGCACAAGTCTTCACGTTGTCGAGGGCGCTGAGCTCGATCGTGGGTACCTCTCTCCCTACTTCGTGACAGACAGTGAGAAGATGGTCTCCTCACTTGAGTCACCATACGTGCTCCTAACTAACAATAGGATCACGGCTCTGAAGGAGATCCTCCCACTTCTCGAGAAGATTCATAATGCCCAGAAGCCCGTCCTAATCGTCGCTGATGATATCGAGGGCGAGGCGATGCAGGGTCTTGTCGTTAATCGAACAAAGGGTATCCTGCAGGTTTGTGCCATAAAGGGTCCAGAGTTCGGTGAGAACCGTCTCCACGCTCTTCAGGATCTCGCGGCGCTGCTGGGGACGCGAGTCATTGTTGGAGAGTCAGAGCTAGCCAAGGTCACGATCCAGGATCTGGGCCGTTGCAAGCGCGCGATTGTCGGTCGATACAGGACGATCCTGATCGATGCAGCCGGCAAGAAAGAGGAGATCGAGGATCGCTCGAAGGAGATTAGATCCCAGATCGATGATAACTCACTCGATCAGCAGGAGCGTGAGGTCCTACGTCGTCGACTTGCACGGCTCTCTGGCGGTGTCGCTGTCCTGAGGGTCGGCGGTGCAACTGAACCGGAGCTGAAGGAACGCAGGGATCGTGTTGATGACGCTCTACATGCCACGAAAGCTGCCGTCGAGGAGGGAATTCTCCCGGGCGGTGGAACTGCTCTTGTCCGTGCCGCAGCCAAGGTTCGCCGCCGACTCACGAAGAATCGCAGCGATTCATTCAAACAGGGCGCTGAGGTCATCTTTCAATCATGCTGCGCCCCTCTCCGTCAGATTGTCTTGAACGCTGGACGCAATCCCGAGCTTGTCCTCTCGAAGGTTGAACGTCTCCGCGATAACATGGGATACGATGCTGCCACGGAGCGCTACGTTGATACTCTCGAGTCCGGGATCGTTGATCCTCTGAAGGTGGTTCGCTCCGCTCTAGAGAACGCGCACTCCGCTGCGAGCATGTTGCTTTCTGTGGGTTGCACGATCACAGATGACTCTCCTGCGGAATAGTTAGCGACAGGCATCGTGGAGTAATGATGGACGCAGCCCCTCTTGTGAGCTTGGTTACTGGTCCCCTGGGGGCTTTGGTTCTTTCAACTGGAATTCTTTATTGGCTGGCGAGTAAGATTCTACCCGTACTCCAGAAGTACCTCGAGGGTCAGAACGAGAAGTTCGGAGATCTCGTCAAGGCTCTCGAGAAGACCGTCGACAGTCACGAGGCTGATCGCCGGACGTTTGAAGCTGCCATCTCGGGATTGACCCAGCGCCTCGATAACGTAGAGGACGACGTCAAGCAGATCAAAGAAAAAATTACCTGATGTGAAAATAACGCGCGGGAAACGTGCAAACCCCGGTAAGGCGTGGTATAGTAATAAAGGGTGAAGGAAGGAAGCTTCCTCCCCACCGGTGGCGGATATCCCTCCAACGGAACATCAAGCAAAGAGAAAGAAAATGGCAGGTAGGAATGTACCCGTTCACGACCGTGACTATATTGCGGTCATCCCCGAGGATGACCTTCGTGGGAAGGTAGTCCAGTACCGTGGTTGGATCGAAGCCGATCGCCGCCGTGGTCAGGACACGCACGCCCTCGAGGTCGAGTATTGCTATCTCGCCGAAGAGCTTCAGCTCCGTGAGACGCGCAAGCGTAATCACATGGAGTTCATGCGGCGTAATCCGCAGGCCTTCGACGACTACTACTACGACGACAACTAAGGGAAAGGAGTAAACATGCCGGACATGATGCAGTCATTCTTCAAGGAAGTTGGTCGCCACAAGCTTCTCGATCGTGAGGGTGAGGTTGAGCTCGCTCAGCAGATGGAGAGCAAGGACGAGGCAGTTCGGGCTGCGGCCCGAAATCGCATGGTTCAGTCGAACATTCGACTGGCGATCTCGATCGCGAAGAAGTACCAGAACCGTGGTTGTGACTTCGAGGATCTCATCCAGGAGTCGACTCTCGGTCTCATGAAGGCGGTCGATCGCTTCGATTGGCGTCGAGGCTTCAAGTTCTCGACCTACGCGACGTGGTGGATCCGCCAGGCGGTCATGCGGCATATCACTCTCCAGTCCTCTTCCATCCGTCTCCCGGCGGGCGCGAATAACCTCGTGTGGCGTGCCCGTCGGGTTACGGAGGAGTACAATCGACAGTTCGGTGTGCAGCCGACCGTGGAGGAGCTCGCCGACCTCCTGGGCGTGGGTTCCGGGTCTCTGGACATTCTTCTCCAGACTTCGAAGTACACTCTCTCGATCGATGCTCCCGGAATGGCAGGCGATGATGGCGACGGTCCCACTCTCGGCGAGATGATCCCGGGAACCGGCGCCGATGAGATCAATGACAACATCGACCGAGAGAAGATCGCAGCAGCGATCCGTCGCGGACTCTCGAAGCTCACGGCTCGTGAGGAGAAGATCCTTCGACTCCGCTTCGGGATCACCGAAAGCTCCACCGATCATGTCAATTTCCCCATCACCCATGAAGAGCTTCACGCTCTTACCATCAGCTCGGAGATCAAGTAAATGAGCATGCCCACTGGTTCCAAGTTCAAGAATGGCTACGCGACCGTGAGCTCCGATTTCGGAGGCATGGAGTATCGAGCTATTGTCGAGAAGATGGCTGAGGGTGGAGACGACATCTCGATCTCGACCGCACGTAATCTGGTCCTGCGAGCTCTCGAGAAGATCGCTCGTGAGGTTTGCATCCTGCAGGGAACTCCCACGGACAAGCTCGATGAGGAGTCGAAGCGGGTCTCTCTCGACCCGCGATTCCAGGAGTCGATGGCTTCGATGCTGGGAGATATTTACACTGGATCGCCGTGATAGACACCGAAACCAGACTGCTGGAGATTCTCGATTGGGATGAAGCCCGACTCGAAAGAGTTTACGAGAAAGCTGCTAAATTTCTGGAGAGCCAAACAACGAGCGACATCGGTTCGCTGGAGAGACTTCTGATTTCGCACCTCAGAAGCAGCATAAGCGAAGAGGGGGCGAGGCTCATTTTTAGAGTTCTCGACCAAAACATTCGAAAAGAAATGAGGATAATTGAAGAATGAATTGGAATGAATACAAGCTCCGTCGTCGAATTGATGAGCAAATGTGGCTCCTTTCAAAGGGAGTCGTCAGCAGAGAGCAATTTCTGGGTCTTCTGTCAGAATTGGAAGTTGAGCCGCCGAGTGACGAGCAGATCTCGATTATGTTCCCAACGGAGATGAAGAATGAATCAGTTACCGTCACCCCCGAAGGGATCGATCCGTCTGCCGCACGGAGCCTGGCTGATGAAGGAGACGGGTCTGGTGTGTCTACCAACGGGAAACGTTCTTCTAAAGTTTCAGTTTGATGAGTTCGACGAATTCTCAAATATCATCGACGACATCTCGACCGTTCTGAAGTCAAACACGAAAGTAACGATGCACACCTGCAAGTCATGCGGAACTGAGATCGAGGAACTCGATTACGAGGAGCCCGAGGGCGAGGATTTAGCCTAATGTCAGCTCTCATACCAGGATCTCTGGTCCGTCTCAATCTCTCACGCAGTCCGCGCTTTGTGTCCACGAAGCACGCGCCTAATAGCTGCGACGGTAACCTGGCATTGATCATCAAGAGCGTGGGCAAGGATCCGAACGATCACGAGTATTTTGAAGTGTTGGTAAACGACCAAGTTCTTCATGCCTGGGATGATGAGCTTGAAAAAAGAGACTGAGATCATTAATATCAAAGTAAAGGAGATTCAAGATGGCTACCAAGGAAGTTGTTAAGGAACTGGTTGACAAGCTCACCTCGATCGAGAACGAGATGGGACTCCTTCGTGAGACCCAGAAGGAGATCCTCTCCGAGTATGAGGAGGGTCACGGGGTCGATGTGAAGGCTCTCAAGGCTGCGCTCCGCATCGCGAAGATTCGGGCTCGCCTGGGCGACTCGAGCCACGAGGCTGATCAGATGCTCGAGTACATTGACGAGTAGATCCTACCACCTCTACCTTGTGGAGTGCGCTGATGGCACACTCTACTGTGGTATCTCGACGGACGTCGGGAGAAGGGTGGAAGAGCATAACGGCGGCCGCCGAGGAGCAAAATACACACGCTCCCGGCGGCCCGTCCGTTTTCTAGCATCATGGCTTGTGTGTTGCCTCTCATGCTCCCTGAGGACGGAGAGAAAGGTAAAGCGGCTCTCAAGGCAAAAAAAGCTCCGGTTGATCGAGTCACCGGAGCTTTTCCAAGAGCTGAGAGTCTGCTGCTTACCTGTCGAGTGAGCGCTTGATCCTCTGCTGGAGCAGGTAGACATGACCCTCATGAGCGTTTGCATTCGCCATGATCATATCGTCAAGCCCCAGGGTCATCGCGCCGCTCTGCTTGAGCGACTCGTAGATGCTTTGTGAGAACTTCAGGAAATCCTTCTCGATCTGAAACCCGATCGCCGCGATGCCAGCCGGCGGGAGCTCACGTGGACTCGGGTACTCGGACATGATCATCGTCGCCTGCGCGGTGATCATCATCGGATCACCGCACTCATCCCCAAAGAGACCGATGCCCTTCTCGACAGCCGGATCAACCTGGTCACCGATCGCCCCGTAGATCTTACCGTAGAGGTTCACATGATCCCCGGAGAAGCTGTCTCCGCGGGTGAGATGATGGGCACCGTGGAACCATAGCTCCATCATACGCAGGAAGCTGATGTACTCGAGAATCGTCATTTTAACTGCGGCCTGTCTCATTAAACTCACCACCTGCATCATATCTATAGCAGGCGAGGAGAGTTATGAATCCGAAGGCACATAGTATTAGCATAAAAGATCCAACGCGACTTGCGATAAGTTCACTTCAGCACGGTGGACGCGCTGGTGAGCAGGAGCTGAAGGAGATCGCCGACATGAGCGTTGTCGACTTACTGAGCTCAGGACTAACACTCGAGCAGGCAGAGACCGTCGTCAGGATGGCTGCGATTGAAATTGCAAGAATCTCAGAAACTGCGCGTATGGTACCGAAGACACCCGCCGTTGAAGTTAAGATCAAGAAGGGAAAGAAATAATGGACAAGAAAGCACTTCGTAATATGATCCTGCAAGAGTGCGGCTGCATGGCTCGTGAGGGACAGCTTCCCAATGCTCTTGCGGCAGCGATGCCGATGCTCGACATTCTCGGATACGGTCACATGGACGGCGCAGCTCCCTATGAGGATGAGGAAGGTCACATGACCTTCGAGGACTCTGACGAGTATGAGGAATCCTCGATGATAAAGGGAAACCTCTACAACATGGCTCAGCAGGCTCAAGAGCTTCACGACGCCCTTGAGGACGGCGATGATCTCCCTGAATGGGTTCAGGAGAAGATCGCTGTTGCCTCCGAGATGATAGACGTAATTTACGATTACCTCAATGCAGAGACGGCACGTGGTGACATGAACGAGGCAAAGAAGCCGTGGTACATGAAGAAGCGCCGCAACATGAAGAAGACCAACGAGTCGGAGTGGTATGACATTCCCAAGAAGAAGTCACGCGCCGTAAAAAAAAAGAGATAGGTGAGGCCAAGGGTCCTGGAACTGTTCGTCCGCCCCAGGACACGAAAAGCGACACACTTCTCGGACATCCGGAGGACGAGGGAAAATCTTTCACTGGCGTCTCTTTGAGCAACGATGAGGATTATCTCGGTAGACCGATGAAAGGTAAGAAGTTGAAGAACTTCGACATTTACAAGAAGCACAGGTAACATGAACTCAAGAGCTCTTAAAATACTTGTCAGAGAAGAAATCAGCAGGCTCATCGAGAAGGGTCCCGGTTCCGTTCGTCCCCCACAGGTAACGGACAAGATCCTACCCGGTCATGACACGGAAAGCAAGATTTACGGTGGGGCGACGCTCGACCTGGACGTTGAGGGCAATCCCAACAATCCGAAGAAGCTTGGAACCCGTGACGTTTACAATAATACTCCCGCTTACAAGAAAGCGAAGACTCTCTCGGAAGGGTTAAACTACCACCTGAAGAACAGGATTCCGCTTAGCGAGAACGTTTACCGTCCAGGAACGAAGGAGTTCTTTCGACTTGTCAATGAAGCTCGTCATCTCTGGCTAGAGGGAAGGTACGCTGCGACCGAGGAAGAGTACGAGATTTTCGAGAGCGATCTGGGAAGGTGGGCGATGCACGAGGGTCGGATGGTCCCACTCGACTTCCCGATGTGGGATGAGGGCTTGAGAGAATCGTTCGCCGATCACTACGGAGACCAGCATGGAAGATGGATCGAGCTCTCCCACGATGATCTCATCGAGAATCCGGAGATTTACGACGAGATCTTCAGCATCATCGATCAATCATACGCTTACATCGGCGGTCACGCGAACTACAAGTCTGTCGCAGCCGTGAAAGCATCAGACACATCGATTTTCGCTCTTATCGATCTTGATGATGACCGCGAGGTCGACGCTGCCAGCATGAGAAAGAGGACCAATTTCGGTCTGAAGAATGTCGCATCCGCGACGGATGGCACCGGGCTCGCTAAGTCAGCATTGAAAGCTCGGGTTGGTGAAGAGCTCACCACTCCAGGATACTACGCCGAGGTGAGTGACGCGATGGCAAAAGTTGCCCTGGGCCGTGGAGCGAAGACCGTCTCTGACGAGAAGGTCGTCAGACAAGTGCTGGACGGAAAGGAAATAGAGTGGTTCGGTGAGCATCCTGACGGCAAGTTCCCGGGAACCTACGGGTGGTACAGAAGGAACATCGGTGGGGAAGATCACGTAAAAATAATGGTTGGTCTTCCCAACGTCGGCGGCATGAATGAGGCAAAGTACAAGGGACGGACGGTGAAGCTTGGAAAGGCTGGTGCCTCGAAGTCAGGCGGCCGTGCTCACGTGTTCGTTCGTGACCCGAAGTCCGGAAACATCAGGAAGGTGTCGTTCGGATCGAGCATGCCCGATGCGATGGGATCCGGGCCGAAGGCGAAGGCTCGTCGAAAGAGCTTCGGCGAGCGTCACGGCTGCTCCGACAAGAAGGACAAGACGAAAGCTGGCTACTGGGCGTGTCGAGCGACGAAACTTTTCGGAAGGAACGTTCCCGGCTGGTGGTAGAATGCAACCATACACGCAGTCAAAGATTTCAGAGGATCTAATTCTCAGAGAGTTTTCGAAGAGCATCTCAAGTGAGGAGCTTGAATGGCACATGGACCGTCGAGATCGACGAATCAAGGTCATCGAGGGTTCTGGCTGGAAACTACAGCTCGAGAGCGGTCTTCCATTCGAGATGAAGGTCGGAGAAGAGTATTCGATTCCAAAAGAAAGCTGGCACAGAGTGTTAAAAGGCACGGAGAATCTTAAGATTCTGATATCGGAATCTTGATATATTTAGAGAGCGAGAGGAACATGCGTACGTACACGATTAAAACAAGAATCTCCGAGTCTCGTGAGCACAAAGCTCGACTCATGTGGCATCACCTCGGAAATAAAGTGGCGCTGATGGAAGCACGAGGATACACCACACAGCAGTGTGACAGGTACGTCGGGCGTGTTCTTCTGCAGCTCGAAAGCGGTCGTATTGATGAGGGGTTGATGGATGCTCTCGGTGGGTTCCTGACGACAATCGGAGACTCGAGCCTTTCCCAGGGTCTCAAGGGTATGCTCGGCGAGAAGCTCGTCGGGATGATGGGACTCCAGCCTGGATCGTTTCTCGGTCGGGTCATAGCAAACTTTGTCGAGAACATCACTGCCACTGAGCTCATCGGACTCTTCGGTGGCGGAGACAAGTGCAAGACGGTCGCCTCCCGTCTCGCAGGCGCAATCCAGGAATCACTTTTCGAGGAATTCATCACGTCTCCGAACGGGCTCGAACCCTCGACCCTCCTCGGGAAGACGATCGTAGAAGCCCTAAAGTCACAATTTATCGAGGGCGGCCCGATCGTGAAGGCGATAACCGACACTGTCTGCAAGATCAACCTTAGCAGCCTTCTTCCGGGAATAGGATCCGCGAAGTCAGCTGGTGACATCGGAACCACCCTTACGAATCTAGTCCAGGGCGCCGGAAAGGCTGTCGAGGATTTCGGCACCAGCATGGGCGCCGCTGCAAAACCTACCTAATTTAGAGAACGGAGAAAATTATGAGTTTGTCTGAGTCAAAGATCCGCAGAATCATCAGCGAAGAAGCAAAGAGGGTCCTTCGTGAGGGAGCATTTCCTGAGGAGGTTGAGGCCGTCTACGGAAAGCCTCCTCCCGAGATGGAGGACGAGTTCTCGAGCTTCCATTCTTCGAACACGATGGACCCCGTGGGACTCGTCGAGAAGTACATGACGAACATCGAGGACCTTTTTGTCGGTGGCTACGATCACGAGGACTCGATGTCAGAGGCTGAGGGCCTGATCGATGATCTCTGCGAGGAGTTGAAGGACTCGATGCACATGTGGCTTCGTTCATACCTCATGGAAAATGAGGCGGACCGCGGTGAGCACGAGCGTGATATGGCTGAGGACCGCTAGTCGATCCTGAACCCGTGCAATAGCCTCCGTCCTGTGGTACTATAGGATTGGAGGTTATCAATGGCAACTCGTTTCGGCTACGCCTGTCTCAACATGACCCTTGGTCCCAAACGCGGTGGCTTCCGCTCGATGATCAAGCGCACTTTCGCCGAGAAGGGCGTGCAGCATGCATCCCGCCTCACCCTGGAGAATGTGGAGACACTCTGCGGTATCATCCAATGGAACAACACCAACGGGATTCAAGTGTATCGGATGACCTCCGACCTGGCCCCGTGGGCCTCGGAATACGAGTTCGAGCAGCTACCCGATTGGCCCGCCATCCGGGCTGGCCTCGAGCAGGCTGGCAAGCTCGCCGCGGCAGGTGGTCAACGTCTCTCGTTCCACCCCGGTCAGTTCAACTGCCTGACCTCTCCCCGTGAGCACGTCGTCGCCAACTGCATCCGCGACCTCCGTATCCACGGCGAGATCATGGACGCCATCGGCCTACCCAACACCCCTGAGGCGAAGATCAACATCCACCTCGGCGGCGCCTTCGGCCAGAAGGACGAGTCGATGGATCGCTGGTGCCGCAACTTCGAGCGTGTACCCGAGAACGTCAAGCGGCGGCTCACCGTCGAGAATGATGACAAGGCGAACTGCTACAGCGTCGTCGATCTTCACAAGGTTCACGAGCGTACCGGCGTCCCAATCGTCTTCGATTACCATCACCACAAGTTCTGCGATGGCGGCCTCTCCGAACGCGATGCCCTCCATCTGGCAGCCAGCACCTGGCCGATTGGTATCCGCCCCTGCACTCACTACTCCGAGTCAGCCAAGGACCGTGAAGGTCGCGACGTCTCCGCCACCGCCCACTCCAACTTCGTCGACGGCCCCGTCGATCCTCACGGTCTCGAGATCGACTGCGTCGTCGAGGCAAAGGCGAAGGAGCTCGCGGTCATCCAGCTCGTCACTGGCCGGAACATGTCAGCTTTCTACGATGAGCAGCGTGGGACGACCGACGAGAAGCTCAACGAGATCGCCCGGAAGGACAAGGAGAAGAAGGCTGCTGCCCGGGCTGAGAAGCGCAAGGTCGCCTGACTCAGCCCCGCTTCTTCTTCCTGTGCTGCTGAATCCTCTTCCACTGTGCGGCGTCGACCTTCCTCGCTGGGCCACCGGCGAGGACCGAGTTCACGCGGGCCATCGCCCACTGGTGCTGACCAGCTCCGGGACGATGTCCGGTTCTCCAGGCTGCAAGGCCCTTGTTGTAGATCGCTCGGAGCGCTCCGAGAGGAGCATTGGCTGACTTCGCCTTGTTCTTGAGGGCCTGGCTGGCATTCGACTTTGCCTCATCGAGCTCTTCAAGCTCTTCAAGCTCGTCGGTCTCAAGAAGCTCGATGGCTTCCCTGATTATCTCACGAATAGCAGATTCATCCAGTTCCATCGATTCTCCTTCGTCCTTCTTGGGAAAACGCTTGTTTGCAATCTTGGTCCACTTCGACGTCTTCGTCGGCTTCTCATCGCCCGGAGCGGGCTCATAAGCGTCCGGGTCACCCCAGTGCATCTTGCTCTGTCTCTTGAAGTGCTTCTCACGGGCGGAGCGCGTCTTACCACCGAGCCCGCGGTAATACCCAGGATTGTTCTTCTGCTGCGATCTTTCGTCCATGATAAGCCTCATCGTAAATATCAATGAAAAGTCGAATTAAAGCTCTTACAATCTAATAGATCATGGAAAAAAATGAGCAGACACGCTAGCCTACCATATCATTTTTACGTGAATGTCAGGAATGACTTCCTGGGGAGCGGAATGCCCGCAGGTCACACGCCCGCTATCTGGCACGGCATCCACTGCAGACCTGGTCAGATACCTTCCGCTCACGTACTTCTTGAAAGTGGTGCGCACTGGAGCGGTCTACCACTCCATGCAATTTCGACGTCGAGCTTCGAGCATGACGAGCACGCCCTGGTCCCGTGGGGTGGAATGGGTGAGAACCTTGACGTCTGGCACGCTCGATACCTAGAGGGCCTTGTTGTCTCCACACTAAAACCGATCAAGGAGAAGGGTCGTCACACTGGGATCGTGATCGATTGGAGCGATGGATTCTCCCGATACCCACAGGAGCACAAGCCCCTGAGCTTGGTGAATCTTGAGTCAGGTCAGTTCGCGCTTCTGCCCAACAACTACTTCACACTCCACGATTCTCACTTCGTGGAGGAAGCTGCGAAGGAAAATCTCAAACATTACAAACGCGGTGACGTTGTCTACTGGGAGGATTCCTGACGTCCTATTTAGCTTTGGGAGGCCAGCATGACACTGAGCTTATCATCAAAGCAACAACAGAAGGGACCGTTCGAGAAGGCAAGGGCAAACGTCGAGACGTTAGCCAACAACCTCTATTACACGTTAACCCTCAACAATTACATTCTGAAGCTGCAGTCCGTGCCCCTCCCAACTTCTATCACGATCGACGAATTAATGGAAAATGATTTTATCGTTGGTAATCTGGTGGCAGCGGATGCTATAATACAAACAACGCAGAGGATATCTGCTTAACAACCAGGAGCAACAATGATCAAGCCAGGTGATAGAGTCAATCACGTCTACAATATGCGTCTTTTGGGGACTGTAGTCCAGCTCCTCGAGCAGGCTGGAACGGAGCATTTCGAGGGTGGAACCTCAGCGAAGAAGTTTTTTGCTGTCGTGAGGCTGGACAAGCCCATCGACGGTCAGGAGACGTTCACGGCTGCCACTAACGATCTCATGCGGGAGTAACATGCGCCCACTCATCTTCAGGGACCCTCAGTACAGTGAGGGTCCCCTCCCGACTGCGCTCAAAAAGCTTGAGAAGTGGCTTGACGAGCGTCGCTGGAGTCTCAACTGGAGCTACTCCCAGGACGATCACGTCGATTTTACCGATCGTCAGATCGTGATCAACTCCAATCGGACGCCCCAGAGCCAGATCTTCGGTATCATCCATGAGATCGGTCACATCATGCTCTACGAGTCGCCCGATTACATCGTTCGTTTCGCGAACTCGGATGAGTTCAAGAACCGACGCGAGAAGAGCCGGGAGAAGCTCTGCGTCCGGGCCGAGACCCTCGGCGAGGAATGGGAGGCTTGGGCACTTGGAGAGACGCTCTCCCGCCGGATGGGGCTCGAGATCGATTATCAGGCCTACTACAAGGCACGAAATCGTGATCTAAAATCGTACGCAGAGTGGCTTGTGGGGCACGCATGACGACAAACGAGAAGATGGCATACGAGAGGGCGCTCTGGGCTCAATTCCTCGTCGCCGGGGGCGACCCGCTTGTCGCGACGAAGGAGTGGTTCGAATGAGCAAGGTCGACCATCCGTCGCACTATCGTAAGGACACCGGTTTCGAGGCGATCGACGTTATCGAAGCGTGGGATCTCAATTTCAACCTGGGAAACACCGTGAAGTACATCAGTCGCAATGGTAAAAAGGACCCAGACGAGTACATCTTGGATCTTGAAAAGGCTCGATGGTATATTGATCGAGAGATCAAGACTCGTAAGCAGGCTCTTGACAAGTCGCTTGAGAAGGCCTAGAAGATGATAACCAACGATCGTTTCTACCATGTTCTGGGGGAGATTCCTTCCGAGCATCGACTCAAGATTCGTCGGCTTCGAAATCCGAAGTGGGTGAAGCACGGTCCCCGAGATTATATGTTCCTGGAGATCCCGCAGAACCCGCTTCGGATAGTCGAGTACGCTGCGGAGGCGGCGAAGGATGCTCTCCTCTGGGAGGACGTCGAGTGGGGCATCGACTCCGAGGGATGCTGGATCAAGCAGCGGTTTAAGTCATCCAGCGACAGGAACTACTTCGAGATTATTGAACGTGATCACCCGCGACATGAGGCGGAAGTTTTTGCCTCGTTGAGGTTGCTCGCGTCAGTATTACACGATCGAAATACTTAAGCGTATGGACAAGATTCAGGAACTACTTCGTGAAATAGCTGACGTCGAGAACCTTCTTGAGAAGCGGAAGTCTCGTAAGAAACGCCGCGGTCGCTCGTTCAAGCCGCAGAACATCACTGATCTTCTCGCGACCCGAATCAAGGACCCGCTTGATTGGAGAAACAACGTCTATAACGCGATGGCGAAGTCGGGTGGACGAGTTCCTGATGCTGCGGAAAAGCTGGGGGTCTCAAGCCGAACTCTCTATCGCAACCTCGAGGAACCGGAGCTCGACGACGTCGAGCGCGCCCCGATGGGTCGTCCCGAAGAGAGCTGAGAGTGGAGACCCGCGCCGCGATAGCATCGGTGCGACCGAAATCGCAGCTGAGCGACAAGATCTGGAGCGACGATGAGCTCAGACCGGAGATCGCAAACGCGCTCGCGAAGATAGCGAAGAAATTCCTCGAGGAGATCGAGATAGATCTCGATGTTGAGGACATCGTCCTCACTGGATCGTACGCGGGTCGGACGTGGGGTCCGGGCAGCGATCTCGACCTTCACATCATCGCAGATCTCAGCTCCTACGATGACCCGGAGGCGATCAAGCAGGCTTGCAAGCTTGCGAAGTTCAAGTGGGAGGAGGAGCACGACATCACGATCCGCGGTATTCCCGTCGAGGTCTACGTCGAGGACACCAACGATGACCCACCGGAGGTGACAGGTCGCTGGAGCATCCCGGGAAATGAATGGCTTCTCGAGCCCCCGGACGACGGTCCGTCATACGACGAGTCGAAGGTGATAAGAAAGGTGTCCGACTTCCGAGAGGTCATCAGAAGGGCGGAGAGTTCACGGAAAGAGGGTCCGATGATGTCGGCCATGAAGCGGATCACGAAGATGAGGAAGGCGGGCCTCGAACGTGACGGTGAGCTCTCGAGCGAGAACCTCGCGTACAGGGTTCTCCGCCGCACGGGTGAGCTGCAGGACGCCTGGGACATGGTTCACGATATTGTGGACAGGAATCTGTCCATTTAGGTGCAACAAGACCAGTTGTGTGGTATGATTAACCATGGAAACACTGGTCATTGGTTCGCTGCTGAAGCCGAGGGAGGCTACGGTCTGTTGGAGGGAACGAGATGGAGCTTTTCCACGCGATCTACCGGTTCGTCGCGGGGATCTCCTGCTACTCTGCGACACTGAAACCCTGGAGGTTATCCCAGGGTTGCACACGGTGCGGGTCCTCCACCCGAAGTACGGCCACGTGACCTGCGTACTGGATGAGCTTGTTCTTGTAAACACCCAACACGTTAACTAGAATTAACAGTGGAGATCAAATGAGCGAAGAGAAGAAGCGTAAGCGTAAGATCAAGGAGCCCGTTGAGACCGCACCCGTCGAGCTCCCTGAGCCGGAGGAGCTCGAGGCTGATGCCGAGCATGAGGGTGGCTTCGTGGTGAAGCGTCCGCCCTGGATCATGCGGGTCGAGGGGCTCGATCTCGACATCCCACTGACGGGTGTCAAGCTGCCGATGTTCACGACTGGCATGATCGATCGGGGCGATATCACGATCGAGACGATCAACGTCCCGGAGATCGCCCTCAACAGCTACTTCCGCGGCTGGCTCATGACCCCGAAGCCCCGTCGTGTGACCCTCAAGATGCTTGACGGTGCTGGACTGGACGTCGAGCAGTGGACGATGACCGCGGTTCCGGGAGCGATGGGTTTCGCAGAGCTCGACATCCAGGACGACGCCCCCTGGGCGACGCAGGTCGCCTTCTCGGCGACGGAAATTAAGATCGAACCGACGAGTTTCAAGGCGTAATTGCACTCGCATCCTATATTTAGGGTGAGAGGATTACCAGCAAATGAGAAGTTCGAGAGTTTCTCGTGATATCGATCTCCTGTCGGAGGAGATAAAGAGAGTCCAGTGCGCGAGATACGGTTTGATGTCGTTGAGCGAGTCAGCGTACATAGTCGACCCTGTCATGAGACCGTATGCTCTTCTTGAGGCGAAGTCCATCATCCGGTTCGGTATCAGGTCGGGGTACTATCCGAAGCACTACCTGAACTTGCTTGAGTCTAACGACGTCATAGCCCTCCGTCTTGCGACGACCGAAGCGGGCGATCTGGCTCATAAGAAGCTCGATGAGAGCTTCGGGATGGATCTCGCCCTGGGCATAGGTCAGATGATTCCCGGCGTGAAAACTTTCGCCGGAATCGCCGGCGTCGCTTACTACGCCTATCAGGCATACGATAGTTTCAACGGCGGTTCAACGCTTGGCGGCGTCGGAAATCTCTTCCTGACCCTTCTCTCCGCTGCTGCGATTGAACCCCTCGGCGCGACTGCTTTCGTGGGTCCAATCGTCACCGCACTTGGACCCCTCACGAAGCTCGGGCAAGCGTTCGAATCGTTCCTCGGACTTATCATCAAGGGAGCTTTCGGTCCTGTCGCCAAGCTGCTCATGAAGAATAAAGCGCTGGCAGCGTTCATCGAGTGGGTTGGAAAGGCGGGACTGCCCGCCCTCGAGCAGGCAGGCGGATGGCTTTCTAAGAACACAGCTAGTCTCGCAGAGTGGTTGGCCAAAAAGGGCGCGGCGAAGGCGGCTGCCGGGACGGCTGAAGGTCAGCTCGGGACCGTCGCCGGTTTCCTTTCCAAGAAAGTTGGCACCGCCGCCGAGATGATGTCAAAGTTCATCACGAACCTGAAGACTTTCATCACGACAGCTGGTAAGCAAGGCTTCAGCACCGCGGCTGGCGCTGAAGCGAAGGCAGCAGGCGCTGAGGCTGGCGCCGCAGCAGCTGCGGCCGAACCGCTTACCCAGACGGCCGGCGCATTGAAGAATCTCGGATCAGCTGCGATGGCAGATCTACGCGCTTTTAACTCCTTCCTCGATGCCCAGGCTGGGAAGCTGGTAAGTAAAGTTGAGGCGATGCAGACGAAACAAGCTCTCAACGCCCTCAGAGGCGCAGACCCGATCATCTACACGGACAAAGCGGGAAAGGAAGCTGCCAGAATCTGGATGGACGCGGAAGGTAAGATTTTCCGTCAGGTGCCTGGAAAATCTGCGACGAGAGCTACTCCCAGTGAACTAATGAAAACTAAAAGATGGTCACAAATTCTTTTGAATCAGGGAATTTCTCCCGCAAGGGCTCAACAGATCTCTCGTGGTCTTATCCGTGGCTTGTCAGCGGGAGCTGGAGAGGTTCCCAACGCGGAAGCCGCCGCGGGCCTGTAAATAATCGAGGTGCTCGTATAATCTCTATATGAGCACACGATGCACGATAGCTTTCGATCAGAAGGACTTCCATCTCTACCAGGAATGCTTCGAGAACGACAACGTCTACCTTCAACTTGATGGCGATGGGTGGGCAGCCTCCCTCGACACAGCGAACGTCGACTGGCGGGAGGACACCGGTCCCCGCCCGAAGCTCGGACTTCGGATCGATGTCACCCTCTGGCGCATGATCGTCGAGGGTTGGCTAGCTTCCGAGTGGGGGAAGGATCTGTCACGCGATCACGAGAAGCCAGATTTTGATCCCAAATCCACGCTCAAATGGCTCGAAGAATACAACAGGAACAAACAAGATGGCAACACAGAGTGAAATTCCGGGCCTCAAGCAGATCATCGAGGAGACCACCCCCGATGGAAAGACCCGTTTCGTGTTCGATATCGATGACGATCGTAGCGATGAGTTCTTCGCAAAGTTCGGTCTCAAGCCCGGTGACGAGGCGGGTTTCGAGGCTCTTGTGATTGAGACGATCAACAATTTCGTGAAGGGAGGTTCCAGGTGAGAGAAGATCTCGACAAGATTCTCTGCGAGAAGTTCCCGAAGATCTTTCGGGATCGCAACCGTTCGATGCAGGAGACCTGCATGTGCTGGGGATTCGAGCACGGCGATGGCTGGTACGACATCATCGAGTCGCTCTGCGCGAACATTCAGAACCACGTAGATTGGAAGCGTCGCCAGCATCCCGAGCTCACCGATGAGGAGTTCGATGCTGAGCACCAGACGATCGCTGTTCAGGTGAAGGAGAAATTCGGCGGCCTGCGCTTCTACGTTGATAACTGCGATGATTACATTCGCGGTGCGGTCTCGATGGCCGAGAGCGTGAGCTATCGAACCTGCGAGGACTGCGGTAATAAGGGTCATAGGCGTTCCGGCGGATGGATCCAGACGCTTTGCGACACCTGTCACGGAAGGGGACGGAAGCACGGAGATGAGTGATACTTAGATGGCAGGGGGAGGTGCTCCATGTCACTAACATCATTAGCTTTTTTGCTCCTATCGTCCACGTCGAGAGCTCAGGATCCTGAGACTTGTCACTTCGAGGGACCTGTCTCAATGGGCGAGCTCCGTGAGGCCATGAAGACGTGCGTCCTTCCGGTCGGAAGCGTGATCACCCTTCGGGTGGAGGAGGTCACCCCGGCTGAGACGCAACCCGGTATCGGTTTTCACAGCAACGACAGCGCTCTTACCGACGGCGGGAAGCAGACCATCGACGGAGTTGCCACGATCATGAGTCTGAGGAAGCAACTTAGCATCAAGGTCGTGGGTTACGCCGATTCAGCTGAGCAGGGTGACCTGCTTGATCTCTCGCTTCGTCGCGCCCAGGTCACGGGCGCTTACCTTGTCTCCGAGGGAATCGATCCAGCTCGCATCACCGTTGAGGCAGCTGGCGCTGATGGTCGGATCGACAGCCACGACACGGCGGAGGGACATGCTCGGAACCGCCGTGTCGAGTTCGTCGTTTCAGCGTCCAAGCCGGTCAAGTAGGGCGTCGATCCTGTCGGCCGAGGAGGACGTCTCGCCGATGTCCTGCTTCGTCTTTTCCAGGTCCTTCTCAAGCTTCGCCATCTTGGATTCGATGGCTTTCACGGCTACGACGGTTCCAACCGTCACGACTGCCGCCCCTGCGGCAGCTCCTTTCGAGGTTCCGAGCGCCGCCGCAACCTTCGCTTGCAGGGCCGAGAATCCACCCATAGCGCTTCCAGCCGCTGCAGTTCCAGCGACGACAGCTGCGGCACCGACGAGAGCGATCGTCGTCGGGTTAACACCAGTCGCTGGTTCAACGGGCGGAATTGGGATCTCCTTTTCAACCACCGCCGTATGAGCGACAACCACAGCTGGGGTACTGGGTTTAGGGGTCTCGATAACCGGCGTGGGAGCGACCACGGGCACAACTGGGGCGGAGACCCGTGCAGGCTTTATCTTCTTTGGAATCTCCGCCACAACGGTTAGATCTGGTGGGGGTCTGATGATGACTCCCGTCTCTATGGTGCACGCAGTGTCAGAGAGACGGGGGTCGATCGGATCGACCGACTCCCCAGACCTGATGACGCAATCAGCCATTCTTCTTCGGCCTGCCGGCCGCCTTCTTGGCTGGAGCTGGTGGCGGAGCTGACTTCGATTTCTTGGGTGGCGGTTCCGGAGCCGGTGGTTCCGGCGCCACCTTCCCACCCGCGAGGAGGATCTCGAGCTTCGTCTCGATCTTTGCGAGCTTTGCGCGGAGCTCACCAACCTGCTCGAGGAGGTCCTCCTTTGCCTTCACCGCCGCCTCGAGCTTCACTTCAAGAGCGGTAACACGCTCCTTCAGGTCATCCTTGAACTCGTTCCTCTCCTTGCGATCGAGGAGCTTCTCCTCCTTCGTATCCTTACGGACGTTGTCCTTCTCCTTGAAGCCGAGCTCAGCCTTCTTCTTATAGAAGTCCCAGGCGTACTTACCCAACGCTCCGGAGACCGCGAGCCCGAGGACTGCCCAGATATTGCCACCGCCAGAGGCCTCAAGGACCTGCGCTAATGGATCAGCCATCACTCACCATCCTTTTGATAACATGCGTTCTTGCTATGTGACTGAAGATACAGCTCTTCAATACGTTTGATGTCCTGCTCTGCCCGATCGATTCGAGTAGTCTGCTGGACGTCTGTTGCCCATGGATCGATGCCGGTCGCAGCGTCTCGATTCGCTTGTTGGAGGTCGGTGATGGCTTGCTTCGTCATCGTATTCTCGTTTTCAAGCGCGGCGATGCGACCGTTCAGCTCAGAGTATCCCCAGACGGCTGCACCAACTGCGCCCAGCAGTGAGATGAGGTTACGTAGGGGTATCGAAATTGCGCTGTCTTCGCTGACAGAAAGCTGTTTATTGTCACTCATTACTCCTCCGGGGCCACGTCGGTCGGCACGTTCGCCTTCGTACCGAAGTAGTAGCTGAACACCATGAGCGTGATGTCCTTGATGAACGTGAGGAGCTGCGAGCTCTCCTCTGGGGAGATCAGCTCTGTGGAGGGGCCAGCGATGAGCTTGTCCGCGATCCAGACTCCGACGATGAGGGCAAACATCGCGGTGACGAACTGGGTGAGGGCCTTATGCTCCGCCTTCTCGGTCGAGAAGATTCTCCTGACGATCCACTGGATGCCGCCGATGATACCGATACCGATCGCGATCGCAGCCACCGTGGTTGGAAGCGTATCGTAGAGGCTCGGATAGGTCTTCTCTTTCGGTGGATCCGCGACAACCTCGGCAGTGGTGCTGATCGAGTGTCCGGCGGCGGTTGGTTCGTTGACAACCTGATCCACGATGTGAGCCTCTTCAGTGGGCTGCGCCTCGGGATTTCCGATAATGGGTTCCATTTTTACTCCTTAACGTTAAAATTCAGCTCTAACGTACCCGGAGGAGTACAACAGCGACGCATGACCGCTGCTCGTAAATATCTAGATTAAAGGACATTTCCTTGAAAAGACGTTAGAATTCTCCATGAGACCAGGTGACCTTGCACACGTCGTGATACCGATCCCGTCAATCTTTGAACCCATTCACGGTGATCCCGTGAAGGTTATAAGGTCAGGCGATCTCGTGCTGCTCCTGAAGAATGAGCCGACGGGCTGGTACCTCCCATGCTGGCAGGTTCTTTTCGAAAATCAGGTCGGAATTCTCGCTTCGAGGTGGATAAGACCGATAAAATTCCGAGATGAGAGATATCTAATGGATGAGGAGAACGAACAAATGGGACTCACCGCTTCAGAACTTATCACACTCGTCCCCGAGGCAGAAGCCCTCGTCAAGGCCCTGACCGAGGCCCTCAAGAAGGACGTCGACGGAAAGGTTCACATCACCAAGGAAGAGGGAAAGAGGATCAAGGAGCTTGCTGCCAAGATCGCGCTTCATCTTGCGAAGGACATCATAGACTAATGAGCCGAAGCATCACCATCATACGCGAGTCCCGCGTAGGTGTCCCCGGTCTCATGCTCGAGAGCATGGGGATGCGTCAGCTCTACGAGGCGGTCGAGAGCGACGAGAAAAGCAAGAAGGGATTCATGGAGAAGCTGTGGGAGAAGTTCCGCGACAGCAGCCTCGTCGATCTCGGACTGGATCTGCTGGGTCTCTTCGGGGGCGCGATCGGCTCTTTCCTCGCACCAGAGTCTCTCGGCCTCACGGCGATCATCGCGATGATACCTGATCTTGTCAACGCGTTCCGTCGTTTCGCACGCGGTGACAAATTCAACGGGGCGCTCTCACTTATCTGCGCGATTCCATTCGCTGGAGACGCTGCCGCTGCTTTCATCGAGGGCGAGAAACTTTTGGTGGGCGGTGGAAAGGCCACGATGAACGTTATCAGCAGGATCGCTAAATGGGCTGGGACCCACAGGGAATCCATCAAGAAGATCCAGACGAGCTCGGCCGCGATCGCCAAGGTCGCCGCTGAGCACCTCCCAGGCGCAGAGGAGCATCATGACGACATCGTCGCTGCCGTGGGTTCTCTCACATCCGGTGACAAGGAGAAGATGATTCAGCTTGCCAAGGAGTCGGGGCTCAAGATCGCTGCACGTGAGGCGGGGGTGGACGTCGACGATGAGACTGTCACGAAGTTCTCGGGACGAAAGGGTTCCGACAGCTCCTCAGAAGAGGCCCTTTCCGAATCGACGATTCGCCGCTCACGTCGTTCGCATAAGCTCGTCGATCTCTACCAGGGTAGCCTGTACTGATCCCGTGCAAACACTAGCCTTCCATGGTATAGTGATACCATGGAAGGCGAATCGTATCAGCAGCTGAATCCAGGTGATCTCGTGTTCATGCGCGACCTCGATGAGGTCCGCGGTTGGATCACGAAAAAGGACACCGTCTTCATGATCCTCGGGGTCGAGAGGGACCCCGGTGACCACGACAAATTTGGTCGTGACAAGGTTCGTTTCTCCGGTGGAGGGATCGTCGGTGAGACGCTTGCTGGTTACTTCGTTCGCTGCGATATCGAGGATCTCCAGAATGTCTGAGCACAAGCTGAAGGGCGGCGATCTCGTATCGATCGAACCCTGGGACTGCGAGGGTGTCGAGCCGCCGTGGGGATGGGATCACACCTCCATCCTGGACATGAAGTCGAAGAAAATGAGACGCGCGAACAGGGTCAAGCTCCCGCCCGGCTCACTCGGCATGGTCGTCTCCTTCGACCACCACGGCGTCGAGGACTTCGATGTCCATTACGTGGTGGTCGTAGGGGAGCGCAGGCTCGGGATCCCGTTTCGTTTCCTCCACAAGGTGCAAAGCTGAACCTCCAGCCGTAGGATTGGCCATGAACATCAAGCTCGGTCAGCTCCGTCGCTGGAAGGATGGCGCCTTCAAGGATGGCCTCTTCCTCGTCCTTGAGATCACAGATCGCACGCTGCTCATCAATGAGTACGGATCGATCCGACAGATCTCTGTCCACGCTGTCCACGCGTCCGAGATTGTCAGCGATGTGATAGTGTGAGACCCCCGGAGAAGGGCGCTCTCGTGCGCCTTATCGATGAGTGGGGGCGTGACACAGGTCTCGCTGTCTTCATGGATCTCCACCCGCCGCACTCGGATCTGGCAAACGGAAAGACCCTCGACCTCTTCTGGCACTTCAGCGTCATCGATGAGAAGGGAGAGCTGAGATACCTGAACACGAGCAACTGGACCCTCATTCCGGCCGATCCCGATTCATGCAACCCATGACGGGATGTGGTATACTGGTATCATAAGGAGCGCGAATGAGTCAGGTATACAGCATCGGATCCAACGGAGTCGCAGTGCAGCAGGTCACCGCAGGATACACGAACGAGGCTGAGCTCGAGTCGATGATCGTCCAGAACCCTGACATCGTCCCTGGGTTCAGCCGGGGTGATGTCGAGGTCGTGGGCCAGCAGATCCACCTCAACGGTGGCAGCCTGAAGATCGATGTCCTCCTGATCGACCGATCGGGCCTGCTGACCGTCGTCGAGGCGAAGCTCGCCCGGAACGGTGAGAGCCGGCGTGAGATCGTGGCGCAGGGACTCGACTACGCGTCGGCTCTCGCCGAGTACGACTTCTACGATCTCGATGACGCCACGGGTGGCCGGCTCTGCGGGGCGATCGATCGTCTGTGTGGCAGTGATGAGGCACTTCGGGAGAGCCTCGAGGAGACCGCCCGTGCCCGTCTGGCGGCGGGCGATGTGAACGTTCACCTTGCTCTCGACGAGGAGGTCCTCGACCTCTCGCGGATCGTCACCTTCGCCCGGCGTCGTGGCCTCTCGATCGGCTACACCTGGTTCCCGCGGACAACGGACGGCGCGGGCGGCTTCACGGTCATCCCACAGAGCTCAAGCCCGACCAGTCCGGCGACCCCGTCGAAGGTTGGCGCATCGGTCGCGCAGGGTCCGCACCTCGCTGATGCGATCGCAGCTTTCAACGCTCTGGGTTGCGGGGTGACCTTCGCAAGCCCATCGGCCCGGGCGACGTACAAGTACACCAACGTCAGCAAGTACCCGAAGAGCAAGGGCGAGATCCATTACGAGTTCCTCGTCCGCGGGAACACGATCTCGGCTGAGCTACACATTGAGGTCCCGAAGGGATCCCAACCGACCCAGCAGCAGGCAGCGATGCAGGCTTGCTTTCCTAGCATCGTCAGCACCGTGAACAATCACCTCAGCCATCTGGGCCTCGCGGCTGTCGTTGACCCGACCTGGTCTCGTGGCGTGGGCGGTCGCATCCGCGTCATGATGCACACGAGTGGCCCGGCGGCTCACATTGCCGAGGCGATGCAGATCCTGATTGCAAACTCCTGAAACCTCCCGTAAGATAGCAAAGTAACGTCCGCAACAAAAAGAGATAAACATGAAGTACCTGAAGAACGAGGACCGCTGGTCCCTCACCCCCGATGCCCAGCTAGATGTCCGGGATGCCCTTCCGGTTGGAAACTACACTGTCTGCCAGAACCCACTCACGAAGGAGTACTTCCTCGAGGAGAGCGAGGCATTCACCCTTCCGCGGAAGCTCTACGGTAAGACCCGTCGACACGGAGATCGGATCCTCGAGACCTTCCAGAATCGTTCCCGGGACGAGCAGGTGGGCGTCTTCCTGAGCGGGACGAAGGGCTCGGGCAAGACTCTCCTGGCGAAGTACGTCGCGAAGACCTCTGGCCTGCCGACAATCATCGTCAATACCCCGTTCTCGGATGAACGCTTCATGCGGACGATCCAGGGCATCGAGCAGCCCGCCGTCATCATCTTCGATGAGTTCGAGAAGATGTACGACAAGGACGCGCAGGAATCGATCCTCACCCTCTTCGATGGTGTATTCACGGCTCGGAACAAGGTGATGATCATCACCTGCAACGACAAGTACTCCGTCCGGGACTTCTTCCACAACCGACCTGGGCGCCTCCGGTACGCGATCAGCTTCACCGGTCTCACGGCTGAATTCATCGAGGAGTACTGCGGTGATGTCCTTCAGGACAGCAGCTACCTCGACAAGATCCTCGGTGTGAGCGGGACCTGCGAGGAGTTCAACTTCGACATGCTGCAGACCCTTGTCGACGAGCTCAACCGATACGGTGGTGATTTCGATGAGAACCTTGAGGTCCTCAACGTGAAGCCTTTCGGGGGCCCCGCTGGGGGCAAGTGGATCGTCACCGTGGCTACCCCGGATGATCCCAAGCGCACGTGGAAGGTCACGCACAACTCGAGTCTCAGCGTCTCGCCGCTCATCATGATCAACAGCGAGCGCTACGGAGGGCTCAGTGTCCGAGCGGTCGAGGATCTCGGTCGTAAGAACCTGGAGGCGAAGAGGGCAAGCTTGCGAGCCCGTTCCGTTGACGAGGCTGATGAGGAGGATGATGTCCCCAGCGGTCGTCAGTTCTGGCTCCAGCTCAGAAGCGAGCACCTGTTCAAGGTCGACCCTTACTCGGGAACCTTCCTCTTCAAGATCGAGGACGACGGGGTCGAGTTCCTCGTTCAGATCTCCGAGGAACGGAACCACAATGCCTGGGGGACGGGCTACTCCGTCGGTCGGATCGACGTATGATCGCGCTCCTTCTCCTTCTCTCCTGCACCGATAACCAGCGAACCAAGGTCCTCGGCGGTTCGATGGCGGTGCAGGTTCCCTGCGACCAGCAGATCTTCGACGTGACGTGGAAGGGTGAGAACCTCTGGTACGCCACTCAACCCGCCACCAGCGGCTGGAACCCTCAGACGAAGCGATTCATCGAGTACTCGAGCTACGGCCTGGTCGAGGGTGAGGTGCTCCTCGTTGAGAGCCGATGCGGCGGTTGAGCGATGATTGAGCCAGGGCAGCTTCGACGCTGGAAGTCCGACGGTCTTGCAGGAGTCGGAACTCCGGCGGAGTCCCTGCTCTTCATGACGGTCCGTCCCGATCAGATGACATTCTCCTCAACAGTCACCGACAAGATCTGGTGGGTCCTCTCTAATGGTGGGGAGAGGTGGTTCTTCGCTGATGACATAGAGAACGAAAGTGAGATCGTAGGAAAGGAGTGAGCGGTGAAACCCGGAGATCTCGTCAGGTTCTACATAGGCACACGCCCCTCCATCATCGGGCTCGTCATCGGTACCAGACTCGAGAACCTTAGTATCACTGGTCAGGGTGTGGTGTACGAGGTCCTCACTCCGGAGGACGGTGTTCTGTCCCTGACGGATCTCGCCCTGCAACCTGTGCAAGACGGGACTGAACCTGGTATGATTCAGGAGTAAGGAGACGGAATGAAGCCGGGTGATCTCATCATGTTTGCACGGCCGAATCTAATGGAAGAGATCGGTGAACATCCCAACTGGGAGAGGGCCAAGATCGGGCTCTTTCTGGAGGTCACCGCCCGCCGTCCGGGCGATGAGAAGTACGGTGATGAATGGTTGGTACTACATAAAAATGAACGATGGTCGGTCCCCAGCACTTGGTGCCGACCCGTCAAGGAGAGCGAATGAAGGTCTGGCACATCTCTGATACACATGGTTCGCATGGTCAACTCATCGTACCCGAAGGGGTCGACTGCGTCATCCACAGCGGGGACGCCTCGAACTGGCGTGACCCGTACCGCAACGAGTCGGAGCTCCGTGCCTTCATCGACTGGTTCGCGACGCTCCCGATCCCGACGAAGATCTTCGTCCCGGGTAACCACGACACATCCCTCGAGAAGGGTCTCATCACCCGTGAGCTCGTCGAGCACCGGAAGATCCACCTCCTCATCAACGAGGAGATCGTCATCGACGGGCTCCGGATCTGGGGATCTCCCTTCAGCCCGCGCTACGGCGACTGGGCGTACATGAAGGATCGTGGGACGATCAACCGGATCTGGGACAACATTCCGGAGGGACTTGACATCCTGATCACGCACGGGCCCCCGTATGGGGTTCTGGATGCCACCTACGACCACCACAATAAGGTGGAGCTGGTGGGCTGCAGCGCCCTCCGGAAGCGTGTTGCTAAGGCCCCACCACGGTTCATGCTGTTTGGTCACGTCCACTCGACGGATGACATCCGGAACGCAGGCACCCGGACGGTGGGCGGCCTGCCGACGGTCTTCAGCAACGGGTCCTGCTGCGACGATGGGCGGATGGGCACGGTGACGAGCCACGGCAACATCCTGGAGGTCTGATGAAACCAGGTGATCTTGTCCAGATCAAGAAGGGTGTCCAAGGCCGGGGTGAGGTCGGAGTCGTGATCGGCGAGGTCGAGGATCACCAATGGAACAGCAGCTTCACCCTCCTCGTGGTCCTGTTCCACGATGGTCTTCGTCGCATGCACCCCTACAACCTCCAGGAGCCCGATGGGCAGGGGTCGGAGAAAGCATGAAACCCGGTGATCTGATCTGGCTTCGAGATGACATGGGAAAACTCACACCTGCGATCTACATCTCCGAGGCACCATCGTATTTCAGCGGACCTCGTATCAGGGTCCTGCAGGGAGGGGTCGTATTCGATATTGGAAAGCACAGGACCAGGGTGATCAATGAAACCGGGTGATCTCGTTCGCATCAAGGCTGATCACGTCAGAATGGAGGACTGGGAGCAATTCTCGGGTAAGATCGGCATGATAGTCTCCGAGGGCTGCGCGCTGGGTCCCAAAAGCATTCTCTTCGATGTCCTGATCGGGGGTGAGCGTGTCGCTGCTTTCGAGTACGAGCTGGAAAACCTCTCGTGCAGCTGAGGCCCGGTGATCTCGTTCACGTGACGGCTGACAATTTCTACTTCGGTCTCGGTCTCATCCTGGCACACCCACATGAGGATCTTCCCGGGTGCGCTTTCTACGTGATGACGCTGGACGGGAAGTGCATGTACTATTTTGGGGACGAGCTCGAACCCGTGCAACCCGACCCGCTATAGGGTATGATGGTATCATGATCAAGAAAGGATACACCGCCGTCGCCCTGCACCGGGGCTCGCAGGCCTGGAAGAACAGGGTCTCGTACAAGAACTTCGAGACCCTGCCTCTAAACACATGCGCCGAGGTTGTCAGCGTCAGAAGGGACAAGTGGTACAACTTGCGTCCGAGAGCGATCGTCGGGGACCAGATCTACACCCTCTCAGCAAACGACTGGGCGTTCATCCCGGTCCGGGTCGGAGAGCTCCGTCGCTGGAAGGACGGGCGTGCGGCACCCTTCGTTGTTATCAGCATCGACTCCCGCGGTTGCAGCAGCATGGGCCCTGATGGAAAGTTTGACGTCTCTCACAGGTACGTCGAGGACAACTCGGAGGTGATCAGTGAAACCGGGTGATCTCATGCAGATCTCCGATCCTGAGGGGACTTATGTTGTCAATCTCTCGACGGGCTACGCAATGTCACAACCGTACCCGGAAGGGACCCCTGCGATCGTCCTCGGCCTTCACGAGGTGGCTCACCTACGTGGTGAGCGCAAGATCCGTGTCCTCGTCGATGGCATACAGGGCTGGGTCTATGAGTCCGGGCTGGAGCCTGTCGAATGAAACCCCGGTGACCTCCGACGCTTCGACACAGATGACGAGCATCTGGGGACTGACATGTTCTCAGGGAAGCTCGTCCTCCTCCTCAATCTTGAGGGTGATCGCTGGGTGCCCGAGGAGCCGTACTGGGGTGCTCTCATCGGGGATTGGCGCTGCCATCTCAGCGAGAGCATGCTCGAGCGCTGGTCGAGTCCCATGCAAACGGGCGGGTGATGTGGTATGATTAGTGCATAAGGAGCGAGACAACATGAGCATCCCATACATCGAAGTCAGCCCAACTGATGTCTACCACTGCGAGGAAGACGTCTTCTGGATCGTCACCAAGGACGAGGACGGCGAGCTTGCCCGAGCAATGTTCTACAGTCTCGATGACGCCAAGGAATACCTCAGCAAGGTGAAGGGCATTCCACTCGAAGACATCAAGATCATCACTGGCGAGGAGTAAACATGAAGATCACTCGTAAAGCCCAAAAGATTGGCACTCTCTGGAGCGCCATCCAGTCCGAGAAGAGCCAGACGAAGATCATCAAGGAGCTGGAGGACGGGTTCATCCCGGTGTGGCTCGCACGTGACTGCTTCGAATACGCCTGGCGGATGCTCAAGATGAAAGAAGAGAGGGAGATCGGAGTATGACACACACCTGGGAACAGCACTACGGAATAAACCGATTCGACCTCTCCGGACCCCGAGGATTCCCATCCGGTGGGATCGGCTGGATCACCCGAAACCCAGATGAGCCGGTTGAGGGGGCCAAGGTGGTGGTCACCCGCGGCCCCATGGGCTACATCACATCGATGAAGAACATCGACCCACCCGGATCGAAGTGGCACTGGCGGGTCTGGTGGCACACCTGGACTGACGGGAAGCTGGTCATTCACACGGATGAGATTCGCCATCCCAAGCGGGCTGACGCAATGAAGTCACTGGAGAACAGGTTCGGCATCGATCCTTCGGACGTGACAGAGAAGAAGTGGGAAGGCAACCTGTCGAGTTACGAGTGATCCGATGACCTTCCTCGATAAGCTCCAGTCCCACAAGGGCGGACTCATCCGCCTGAAGACCCAGCTCTTCTGGTATGGAGGTCGAGGCTGGGACAACGCTCCGGGTCGGATCTGTCTCATCCTGGATGCCACTGCCGCTGGCCGCGAAGCCGCCATGACCGCCTGCGCCGAATGCAACGACCTCGACACCACCATACGCCCCGACGCTGCACACCTCCTGATCGACGGGCAGCCCGCTTGGATCTGGGTGGCTGAGCAAGACATAGAACTTCTTGTAAATGATCAACCAACAAGCTAGAATATAAGAGGAGCAAACATGACCAATCCCTGTCCAAACTGCGGTGTCGCAGGTCCCAACCTCAACTGCAACCTCCACCCAATGCCCAAGTTTGGAAACATGACCAATCCCTGTAAGGAAATCCCGCTACCCATCATTGATCGCATTCAGGCCCAGGACCGTGAAAAAGACCTCCTTGCCGAGATCGGTCGACTCTCTCTTCAGCTCCGCGCCTCTGAGCTCCACACCCACACGCTGCAGGCGAAGCTCTCGGATCTTGAGGCCGATGGCGTCATCGATCACATGGGTCGAAAGCTTCCGCTCCCTGGTCACCACAAGGACTGCCCACACGGACAGAACGGATGGGCAATGTGCACCTGCGATGAACTGAAGGCTCGGGACATCAGGAACGCCAAGGCACTCGATCGGATCTTCGATGACCTGATGGACGATGATGAGGGTCCCAAGAAATGCCTCCATGGCAACACGGAATGCAAGCGCTGCAATCCAACCCGAGCCATCAAGACACCCGAAGGCAATCCATTCCTCCCAGCTGCTGAGTTCTCCAGGATTCGAATCGAGGACAACAAGGAATGCGGTCACTCCGAGTGCAACTACCAGCGACGGACAGGCCGGACCACGGCGATGGTGATCAAGGCCCTGGAGTTTGTCAAGGTGAACACATCAAACGATGTAGGCGTGGTCATCGATGTCCATGATCATTCGATGAAGAAGCACATCAAGAAACTCCTTCTGCACTATGCTGATGAGATGGACGTCTCGCACGGCGCGCTCCTCCGGGTGACATTGAGAACGCTTGATGAGCATCGTCTTCGGTACACAGTTGGCCAGTTGAACCTCCGTGACAATGCCCTTGATGACGCGAAGAGCTTCAAGGATCTCGTCGATGAGGGACAGGAGCTCCGCAAGAAGTTTGACAAGGACACGGCAGGAATGCGCGGGGCACCCAACTGTCCCAAGTGTGGTGACACCGGTCTCATCTCATATGGCCCAGGTACCCGCGGAATGAAGCGCTGTGACTGTCAAACCCAACGACTGGTCGAGGAGGATGAGTTCACTCGAGTCATGAATGAGACCTACGAGCATCTTCCGCCTCGACCACGCGATCCCCGACAGGACCTGAAGCCCGGCGATCATGTCCGATTCGAGATCGAGGGGGTCATCAAGGAACGACAGAGAGCAGGCATCTTTCAGGACGAGGACGGAAACGATTTCGAGCCCATCCAGTACGCCATCAAGGACTCCATCAACAGAATGACCTACTACGTCGGTTACCATCAGATCACCAAGAAGATTGGGAGTGTGGAATGAGCTGGGATAAGATTCCTGAGACCGATCCTCTGTTTTCCAAGTGGCTAAAACGAGAGAACCTCGTCCACGATTTCAACCGAGTCCTCTGGCTGAACGACACATGCGGGTGCGCCGTGGTTTGCCTCGAGGGCCTGGCTCCGAAAGAGGATCACGAGTGTGAGTATGAAGATGAGCGAGACTTTCGACTTGTCAGTGCGATGGGTCGATAATGCCGAAGCTCAAAGCAACTTGGTCGATTGACCACACCGATCGTGGTTATCACATGGACATCGAGCCCGGCGGTCTCTACGAGATCTGGCGGACACTCGATGTCCATCCAAAGCCCACCATCGCGATCAGTCGAATCCCAGACCACCTGGACCACATCGAGATCTGGGAGGTGCTGGTCGATGGGATCCTGATCACCCAGAGGGCAGGCAGGATCTTCAGGACCGGAACGGCAAAGCCTCCCCCTAGTAACATGGAGGCGATCATGTCAGCGATGAAGGAAGAGATTCAACATGTGGAAGACCAGAAGATCCTGAAACTCCTCAGTGAGATGACCTGATGCCCATGGACGACTGGCAGCTGAAGACGGCTCTGCAGGTCTGTGAGGCCGATCTTCGGGAAGAGGAGCGTTTCCTGGAGGTCGTTCTCAACAATGTGAAGATCTACCGTGCGAACATCCGGTCCCTCAAGAAGAAGAGGGAGAATATCCTGAAGAGGATGAATGATGGGAGGACTGAATGACCCAGAACATCATTGACACCAACGGTCGTCCAGGATGGCGTGAGATTGCCAGACTGGCAGGATTCAACAAGGAGACAGACAACGATGAATGAATCATACAACTGCGTAGTTTCAAGTGAACTGATCAAAGACGTAGCTTTCTATCACTCTTATTCCTCAATCGATGCCCTTCGCGTCAGAATTGAAAAAGAGTCAGCCTTCGATATCATCTTTCACATAGATCGCTTTGATAAAGCACTCGATGAAGTAGACTTGAAGTTTAAACCTGACGGTTCCATCTTGGCAAATTTTGGCGGCAGATTGGATTTTATGCTGTGTCATGAGAGCGAAGAGCACAAATTCAACCCTCGATGGGCAGTAGAACATGGTGGGGTCGAGTGATCCCGCGCAACAGGGGCGAGGGTATGGTACAATAGGACCATGAGGAACAATAGCATCATGAAACCCGGTGACCTCGTCAGGATCAGGAGCAAGCACGTCAGTCTCGCTGGAATCTACGGTTGGTTAGATGCCGAGCCACACACCGACTCAGACGATCATGTCTTCATTCCCGACGGTTCAGTCGCAATGTTCCTGGAGCCTGCACGAATTCCAGACGGAAAAGCCCGCTTCCTTGTCAACGGTAATGCCCTCTGGGTCCAACCGATCTTCTCGGTGAATATCGATGAAGCCGGGTGACCTCGTCCACATCATTCCAGCCCTGGACGATGAACCAGATCGCTATGAGGGTCTCGTCGGCGTGATCATCGAAGAGGTCGGCCACCAGATGGATGAGCCGCTCTTCAGACTCTTGGTCAATGGGAACCCTGGGTGGGTCATGCTGGAGAGCGACCTCGAGCTGATCGATGAAAGCCGGTGATCTAGCCAAATTTATGAAGCGGCACTTGACCGCGGCGGGCCTGCACCCCGCGCAAGAAGACATCTACGTCCTCGTCCTTGACGTGAGAAAGGGTGAGCTTCCTGGATTACCCGGTATGGATCTGACTCTCGTCGACTACCTGCTCAACTCCAGGGTTTACACTTGCGACAGTGACTTGCTTGAGGTGATCGATGAAGCCCGGTGATCTTGCGCGTATCAACAACACAGATGCGAGCTGGGCCCACCTTCACGGCAAGATCTGCCTTCTCATCGAGATTCCTCCGCATGCCAGGAACCTTCAACCAAAAGACCAATTCTGGCGCGTTCTAAATGAGGGAGATAGAGGAATCAGCAACATCTGGAAGGGGTTCCTCGAGGTGATCCATGAAGCCCGGTGATCTCCGTCGCTTCCACGATGACGCTTTCTTCGCAAACGAGAAGGAGTTCAACGGACTTATCTTTCTCGTCCTACCTTGGTGGTCGCCTCATCACATGTCCATCCTGGTGAATGGCAAACTGAGCGCCAGCTGGTCGTATAACATTCTCCACGATAGCTCGAGACCCATCAATGAAGCCCGGTGATCTGGTCAGGATTGTCCACTCAGACGATGAGAAACTCCCTGACGATATCCTCGGTCACACCGGAGTGATCGTCGAACCCGTCACACTCGAGGACGGCCATCCCATCAACAGTTGGTGCGACTGGTGGGTCCTGATCGATGGTGAGATGCAACCATGGGCGGAGGAGAATCTGGAGGTGATCGATGAAAGCCGGTGACCTCGTCAGGATCTGCACGCCGGAATACGACAAGGATTATGCCGAGAAATACTGGGAACAGATCGGTCTTATCATCGAAGTTGGGGCCTACCCGAACCCGTTGAGAGTCCAGACACCGGTCGGTATCGCATGGTTCAAACCTCGCGAAGTCAACCTTGTAAACGATACCACTGATGATTACGATAGAGACAAGGAGAACACATGAGAAACTGGGGACAGATCGACCTGGCTGACATTCGAGATGAGGACATCCAGGATCGTGACAAGGCGATCATCGAGCTCTGGAATGTACTCGAACGGCACGTTAAGATGATTGATGCGACACGTCACCCGAGCGACAGGGATGGGTCGCATCCCACTCTTGAGAAGTATCGCCTGTTTGTAAACGAGAACCGCGGACTGTATGGTTTGTAGGAAGGAGAACCCATGAGTCAGAGAATTGAACGAGACTGGTTGACCGAGGAGTCTATCCGTGAGCACATCAATGCCGGTGGGACACTGCTCAACAATGAGCAGGTAAGGGTCCTCCTCGATGAGATCGATAGTCTTCGGAAGGAGTGCTACGAGGCGCATCAGGCCGGAATGGACCTCGACGAAGAGAATGATCGTCTTCGGAAGCTTGTCCCACCTGAGACCGAGCGTGGTCCCGGTTTCGTTGGGCCAGTCTACGCGGAGAAGGTGGTGGCTGAACGGGATGATGCCCGATATGAGCTCAATACCCTCTGTGAGGACATCCGTGTCCTGAAGGACGAGAACGATGACCTTCGGGACGAGGTGGGACAGCTGGGTGATATCATCTCTGCGATGAAGGCGAACACCAAGAGTGAGCACACCAACGTTCACTATGGGAAGGAAGAGTTCATCGGGATCGATGGCTACGGGCCCTTCAGCCTGAAGAAGCTCAGCAAGGACGAGTGGGAGGTTCGAATGCTCCAGGAGCGCGTGATCCTCTACAACAAGAAGGGTCGCCGCGTCCGGGCCCACATCGTTGATGGAAACCCAGAGGGAGATTGGTGATGGGAAGAGGCAAGGCATACCGGAGAAGCAAGACCGAGTCCAAGAAGACCCGCGCGAAGGTGATCCTTCGGAAGCTAGGGTACGGTGAGGAGGGTCTGGAGAAGCGTGCGGGTCGATTCGTGGAGTCGCGGTTCGGCTGCAACTGTTGGCTGTGCCAGAACCCGCGAAAGCTCTTCAAGGGGAAGAACTCCGCGACCCTCACGCTGAAGGAGTACCATGCCTGGCTCGAGCGGGACGACGAGTGAGCGCGCACGCTGGGATTCGACTCGAATGGGGACCCAAGGAGATCGAGGATCTGCGTGAGCTCGTGGAGCACCTCAAGAGTGCCATCCAGGGGGCACCCTGCCTCGTCTCGCGTCCGGGTGAGGGCACATATGAATGCCGGATCGATTCACTCTGCAGGGTCTGCCAGTGGCGGCACGAGGTGAACGAGGAGCTGGTTGAGGAATGGGATCTGGAGGACGGGATCTGGTAAACGGTGCAAACCCGGGTAGGCCGTGGTATTATGATTGGAGGAGCAGCAAATGAGCTATCTCAACGAATCACCACTGCAGGCCGCGCTTCGGTCGGGCTGGAACCTTCAGGACCTGGAGGCTCGGCTCGGCATCAAGTCGAAGCGCCACCCCCGGTTCCCGAACCTCGTCCTCTTCGTCTACGACCAGATCGAGTCACCGAAGCTCGACCCGATCGTCCGCTCAGCGCGCGGTCACATCCTCGACGAGGACTTCAACTGGGACCACGTCTGCCGTCCCTTCGACCGGTTCCTCAACTGGGGCGAGGGCGTCGAGCAGGGTGCTCCGGTCCCGGACATCGGGAGCTCGGTCGTCTTCAAGAAGGAGGACGGCTCCCTCCTCAACATGTGGTTCTACCGCGACGAGTGGCACGTCTCCACCAAGGGATCCCCGGACGCCGGTGGTCTGGTCGGCGACAACCCGTTCACCTTCGCCGAGCTCTTCTGGCGGGTCTGGAACGGTAAGGGGCTCTTCGTTCCTCCAGTCACCGAGGAACAGTTCACCTTCTGCTTCGAGCTCTGCACCCTTCACAACCGGGTCGTCTGTTCCCAGCCCGAAGAACGAATCGTCCTCCTTGGTGCCCGTGTCAACGATAATGGGCGGGAGGTCGAGCCTGAGGAATGGGAAGACGATGGGCTGGAGGTCTGCAAGTCCTACGACCTCGGGAACATCGACGACATCGAATCGACCTTCAAGGAGCTCCCGGCTCTCGAGATGGAGGGCTACGTGGTGGCCCAGTTCCTCCCCGACGGTCGGGTGATCCGGGCGAAGGTGAAGCACCCAGGCTACCTCGCCATCCACCACCTGAAGGAGGGCAACTCCAAGAAGCGCCTCCTCGAGCTCATCCGGACCGGCGAGGAGGGCGAGTTCCTCTCCTACTTCCCGGAGTACGGTCCGCAGTTCGACGAGATCCGTGGCAAGTTCGAGGCGCTCGTCTCCGAGCTCGAGGCTGCCTGGGAGGCGAATCGTGGGATCGAGAACCAGAAGGACTTCGCCCTGCAGGTGAAGGACCTCCGGATGTCGGGTGTCATCTTCGGCGTCCGGAGGATGGGTGGGACGATCCGGGGCCGGCTAGCGGATGTTCCCATCGACAACCTGACGGCAGCCATCGGACTTCGTGAGGTGATCGTATGACTCTTCGACCCGGACTCCTGGTGAAGCCGAATGAGCAGTATCTCAAGCTTCATCACCCCTGCCCCATCGACTGCCCGCCCGGCGTTCTCGTTGAACGGGTGGCCACCCCTCGACGCCTGCATCCAGGAGCACACGGCTCTTGGCGGGTCCTGTGGCGTGATGAGAAGCATCTGATGTTCGAGAATGAATTTGAGGTGATCGATGGACAGGTATGATATTTTCGCGACGATCCTCCTGATCGTGGCATCGGTCTTCATCTTCGCTAATTTGGGATCAAATCTAAAGCAGCAGCAGGCTTGCGATGCTGCCTGCGCCCCTGCACGGTCCATTACTCCCGTCGTTGGATTCGAAAATATCTGCCTCTGCGATGAGGGTCACGGAAAGTGGCGACGACAGGAACTCGCTCGTTGAGCAGCATAGTTAGGACGTAATGTTCGGCAACTTCTCATACGAGATTCTTAGGATCCTCGAGGGGATATGGTCGAAACGTAATAAGGGAGTCTGATTACTGATGCTTAGCATTCCATCCGAAACATTTCGTCGCGCTCAGTCGGCAGCGTGGATAGCGCCCGCGGGAGAATTCGAGGGTGTTCCGGACGAGATGATGCATGATGATCTCTCGGCTTACTTTCCCGGTGTTCCCCTCGATGAGGATTATCCTTCCAATTTTGCTGTCAACCAACTCGGCTACGTGAAGGTCAGCAATCCGTTCGAGATGCTCTGGAGCGGGGAGCGAAGCGACCACAGGGGTCGATCGATCGACCGCGACGCTCAGTTCGAGACGATGGCTGGTTTCACCGCGGGGGCCCTCATACACTACAAGAAACGTGGGATTCCAAACTGGGTTCCTGGACGTGGTGATCCGACCGAATGGGAGATGCGGGTCCTCCAGCCCGGTCGTCCCATCTCTCGGACAACTGTCGGAGACTTTGTCGAGAGGTACGGAAGCCGTGAAACGGGAGACCGCATGTACGCGGCGCTTGGGATGAACGAACGTAGAATCAGGTCTCTTGTCAGGGAGATGCTCAGTGAGGGTCGCCTTTCTTACCCGCGCTTCCTTGACGAGGGCGGGAAGCTCATCCTAGCAGGATGGATAATCTAGACTCGTGCAATCAGCCCACGGGCGTGGTAATATTCCATCATGCAGCGGACCGAAGTACCCGACCTTGAATCATACGAGCAACGCGAGGACTGGCGTCAGATCTTGTACAGGACCGCGTGGCCCATCGACGCGCCCCCGCCGGATTTCCAGAGATCATGCGAACCCGCCCTCAGACCCGGCGATCTCGTCGGATGGGTGGAGCACCCGGACGCAAAGTTGAAGGATGGGTGGTACACCCCCATGTGGAAGGACAAGCACACGGGACTTGTCCTTATGACCCGTTGGGTGCTCGCGGATTGGGCACGCTTTGACAAGAAAGAACCCAAGCTCTACCCAGAAGCTCTCATCCTGTGGGGAGACGGAGGGACAACGAACACAAGTCACCCGTGTCTGAAGGTGCTCAATGATGGATAAGCGCGTCGTGATCGGTAACTTTAAGGGAATCAAAGATGGCAGCCTCGTCCACGTCAAGTACGGGTCGCCCGACCTGCCGGTTGGGGTGATCGCCCTTGTTATAAATCGATCCCTCAATGCCATGATGCTCGGTGAAGGAGAGGGGGAACGCTACGATGAGATCCTCGTCCTGCTTCACGGTGGTAAGAGACACTACGTCAGCGTGAATGACGTTGATATCATGGAAGAAGATGTCGAGTAGGATAAGCCCAGGTGATCTCGTACGTCGAAAGTACCACATCAGTCGCCCTGACTGGAAATGGGTTGATCTGGGTCTCGTTCTCGATCGTGACAACAACGGGTTTCTCGACGTCATATGGGGTTCGAAGATTGAATCCATGTGGGACGACTACGATCTCGTGAGGGTCGAGAGCCAAGAGGAGATATGAATCCGGGCGATCTCGTCGTGATTCAGAACGAGGACGTCCTCGAGTCGTTCATGCTTCGTGAGTCACCATCGGACGGGATCCTCTATGGAGTCCTGATTGAGCTCCACGAGATCGACCATGATCGACCGCAGGACGACGTCTGGATCGTCCTGATAAATGACCAGCTCTACAAGATGCTCAGGTGGGAATTCGAACCATGCAACAAAAGGTGATGTGTGGTAGTATAATCTGGAAGGAGCAAACCATATGAATACCATCGAGATCCTGGAAGCGCTTGAATCCGACAACAGCCGACTCTTCAAGGAGGCTCTCCTCCGGGAACACAAGGACAATGAGACCCTGCGGCGGGTCCTCGTCATGGCGGCCGATCCCTGGAAGAACTGGGGCGTGATCAAGTACGACAAGGTCGATTTCTTCGGATCGCACGGTCACGGGGACGTGATGCTCAACGCTTTCATGGACCTCCTGGACCTCCTCAACGACAGGAAGATGACGGGTTCCAAAGCACGTGGAGCTGTCGAGGGCTCCATCTCTGCTTTCGATGATCTGGGCAAGAAATGGGCCGAGCGTCTCCTGTGGCGCAACCTCCGGTGCGGCGTCTCGGCGACAACGATCAACAAGATCTGGCCCGGCTCGGTGGTCCCCTTCGCGGTGGCGCTCGCGGACACGCTGACCACGAAGGGCGTCAACGGCGACTTCACGATCACCGATCCGATCAAGTATCCCGTCCGGGTCGAGGCGAAGCTCGACGGGCTCCGATGCATCGCCGTGAAGCATAACGGTGAGGTGACCATGTTCACCCGGAGCGGCACGCCCCTTGAGACCCTGCCCAGGATCAAGGCGGCGATCGAGGCGCTTCCGGCTGACAACATCGTCCTCGACGGTGAGGCGATGGCTGCCTCCTGGGAGGACTCTGCGTCAGTCATGATGTCGTCAAAGACGAAGAAAGATGACGGAGACATGCGCTACCACGTCTTCGACTGCGTTCCATTCGCAGAGTGGCAAGCGCAGGCTTCAAAGCTCACCTATGAAGAGCGTCTCCAGAATTTGGTGGCGGCGATCGGTGCAGGTCCTGCTGTTGCAGCAGGTCCGTTCCGCTACGTCAAGTCGAAGACCTGCGCTAATGAGACTGAGCTTCGTGAGTTCTACAGTGGGTGTCTCGATGAGGGATACGAGGGGGTGATGCTGAAGGATACTGCAGCTCCCTACCGGTGGAAGCGTTCCGACGCGATCCTGAAGCTCAAGCCTGTCGCGACAGAAGAGGCAGTCATCGTCGGTTGGTACGAGGCAAAGGAGTCCACGAAGCGGGCTGGGCAGTTTGGTGGGTTTGTGATCCTGACCCCCAACGGTGTCACAACCCGGGTCGGCGGGGGCTACTGCGATGATCTGAAGGACAGGATCTTCAGCAACGGCCCTGACACCTACATCGGTCGGATCGCTGAGTGCGAGCACCAGCCCCCGTTCACCCCCGACGGCAAGATGCGTTTCCCGGTCTTCTGCCGGTTCAGGGACGCTGCCGATGTCGATCCCAAGGTGCTCGCAGCCTACGAGCGGATGAATGGACAGGGCTGAGCCCCTCTTCTGGGTCGATGAGCCGAAGTACGGCTGCTCCCAGCCCGTCCGTGTGGGTGATCTCCTACGCGTGAAGGATTCCGGTTACGGGTGGAAGGAGGAGGGCAAGATCGTGCTGGTTCTGGGGGCGATCGACCCAACCTACACGAGGTTCGTTCCAGAGTACCCCGATGATCTCTTTCCTCCCGATGATCCCGAGGAGTGCCTTGTCATCATCGATGGTCATCGCACCACGATACGAATCGAGTACCTCGAAGCGATCGTCGATTAATGATGCGGTGATAGGCCCTCGAAGCGCCGCGAAGCCGATATTTAGCCCGTAGGACGGCTGAACATGGCACTCATCGGTACAATATCAGGAAGCAACGGCACCTCGACGACGGCGGTCACGGGATCGTTGATCATATCCGACTCACCGCCTGGTAGCTTTCCCACGCTCCCATCCGGTGTGAGGTTCTTCGTCAACGGCGTGATCAGTGGCTCCAGTGACCTTCGAGTCACCGGAAATATCACGGGTTCGAATGCACTGCTAAGCGGGGACCTTGCGGTCAATGGTGGTGACATCACGTCAACCGCCGCGGCTCTCAACATATCAGCGGGCTCGAGCGGACTTGCATTCCAGAGCAGTGGAACATCATTCGCGACATTCGTCTCTGATGCCAGCGGACCGCTCCAGCAAGCCACGCTGCAAGCATCGTCGGGTAAGAGCCTTGTTCTCGCTGCCGCGGCGGGGGCGGGTACGCAGGTTACCGTGAGCGGATCTTGCATCGACATAAGGTCATCAAACTCGGGAACACCCAGCGGAGTTGATTTCAGTAACGACGTTGCAGGTAGTCCATCGAGCTACCTCAACGTCACGTCGGGATCTTATACCCCTCTAACAACTGTATCAACAAATGCAGCAAAGATCATTGCAGCATCATCAAGAGACCTTGTCCTGGGAGTTCCCGCTGGACAAAAGATCTTCATCAGCGGATCCAGCGTCACTCTGAACGGAGGAGCGACCGGTGTTTCTATACAGCGTGACGCAGCAGAAATCCTCCAGATTTCTTCTCCAGGATCACCGCAGGTCTCGATTGTACCGGGTTCTGGTTTCACGACAGCGAATCTCTTTAACGTCACGACCACAACGCTCAATGTGGGAGGTAATGCAACATCGGTAAGCCTCGGAGCTTCAACAGGTCGCACAACTGTGAACAACGATCTCGCGATAGCCACAGGTAACATCATCGGTGCGCCAGGAGCTGGTGCCAACGTGATGACTCTGGTCTCCAGCGGTAATATCATCGCAAAGCTCGACACCAACAACGATGGTGCAGATCACAAGTTCGCCATCCAGGACTACAGAAACATCGACCAGTTCTCAGTCGGCGAGAACGGAAATGCAGAGATCTCAGGAAGCCTCGTTGTCAGCGGTAGCTCGATACAGACTGTGACGACTACAACCTACAACCTTCTTACAACAGCGCTCACTGGGACACTCAACGTTGGAAGCTTGGCAAGTTCTATTATAGTTGGTGGAGCAACGACAACGAGCAGCTTCACAGGATCAATACAGGTCGACGGAAGGTCTACACTCTCATCAGTCACCGAGAAGTTGGTCCCATCAGTCGGCGGAACGGGAACAGTTGCTTACGACCTTTCAGTTGCAAGCATATTCTATGCTAATGGTCCAACCGGTGCCATCACGGCGAACTTCACAAATGTCCCAACGACCAACAATAGAATTATCACACCCACAGTCATCCTCTCTCAGAGCGCGACACCTAGAATAGTCAGCGCGGTGCAGATTGACACGGTGGCTCAAACGATCAACTGGGCAAACGGAACCACACCAACAGGAACAGCTAACAAGCAGGACGTCTTTGGGTTCAGCCTCATCAGGTCGGGCTCTGCGTGGAAAGTTCTCGGCCAGATGAGCACATACGGGTGATCTGATGTATGGCAGGTTCTCAAATTTTGCAGGACCCATCTCAACCCGCCCGTTCTCGAGCGGAAGTGTCATCGTGTCAACGGGGCTCATCCTCAACTACGACATCGGTAATGCGTCCTCCTATCCGGGATCCGGCGCGACTGTCACGGATCTTCAAGCCAACAGCAACGCCACCCTCTTCAACACCCCGACATACGCGTCCGGCTACCTCACGTTCAACGGAACCAACCAGTACCTCACGACCAACACGAGCCTCAACTCGAAGCTGTCTCCTGTGAACACGTCAACGGTGATCTCCATATTCACCTGGGTCTATCCCATGGACAACGGAGTTATTCTCCAGGAGATGGGCCAGACGACCCCAAATTCTGGCTGGCATGATTCGCAGATCGAGATGGTCACCGGAACAATGAAGTTCTCTGTCTGGAGCAACCAGCCGGGATTTTCATCGACGATATCGACCCCGCTGAGTGCCTGGTACTACGCAGGTTTCACGTTTGATGGATCGGTCCTGCAAGGCTATGTCAACGGTGCGCTTGCCGTTACATCCGCCACCATAACTCGTTCGACTCCCTACAACGATGGTGGCAACCTGCCTCTACACTACGCCATCGCCCACGCAGATGGAACAAACTTAGGCGACGGAACTTTCTCCAACATGAGACTTGGAGCCCTCCAGGTCTACAACACAGCTCTCTCGGCAGCGCAGGTCTCAACTAACTTCCAGGCTGATCGCAGCAGGTATGGAGTCTAATGTACGGAAGAATTTCAAATTTTGCAGGACCGCTCTCCTCATTTCCAGCGCCAACAATCGTCTACTCCGCAGGTCTGTTTCGGACGACCTACTCGGGCTACTTCGCTGACGTTGTGTCTTTCTTTGCCACAGCCACCGCGACTGCCACGCTTGTCCAGACAACGGTCATCGAAGAGCCAAACACCGATGATGGCTCAAACTTCAGCATGCAGTGGCTCGGATATTTCCGGCCCACGACAACTGAGACCTACACGTTCTTCCTGAGTTCTGACGATGCCTCTTACCTGTGGATAGGAAGCAACGCGCTCTCTGGTTTCACCACAGCTAATGCGACCATCAACAACGGTGGTGCCCACGGTCCAGTTGAGGTCTCAGGGACTGCCGCCCTCACAGCCGGCGTCTATTATCCTATTCGAATTCAGTATGGTGAACAGGGCGGCGGGGATGTCCTTACGTTCAACCACTCGACTGCGACAATCACCAAGACCACAAACGTGACAGGAAAGGTCTTCTACAACCCAGCAACCAATGGATTCTAAATGATCAAAGAACTTCTAAAAGACGAAGCGGGCCAGTCCACCGTCGAGTACATGCTCCTCATCAGCGTCATCGTCATCGCCATCGTCGCGGCGGCGTACGTGTTCATCGAGCCCTTCAAGCAGGGTGTGCAGGACCTCGGTAACGATGTGAAAAAGATCCTGAGCGATGGTAAGATTGGAAGAGTTGGTACAACAAGATAACCGATCAAGGAGACAACATGCTTTTACTTCTACTGGTCAATCTGGCGTTTGCGAGCGATGAGTCTGAGGACCGTAAGGTCGTCTACAAGCAGAAGACCGAGATCGACTTCGAGGACCTTGAGATCGAGGGTATCCTCCAGAAGCCGCAATCTGCGCTCGTTCTCGAGCGTAAGAAGGCGAGCTTCAATCCCCTCGTGAAGCTCCGGACCGACTGGAATGATGCCATCGAAGAGTCAACGGATGAGGTCAAGTGAGCTCCTCCCTTCTCCGAGAGACGATCAAGCGCTTGATAAGGGAGAGTCCATCCGAGATCTCAGCAATCTACTGCGATATGGATGGTGTCCTTGTCGACTTCGAGTCGGGAGCCGTCGATCTCGTCGCCCAGATTCTCGACGGTTCCGCCGATCCGATCTGGACCGAGAGCTCGAAGTCGATGGCGAAGAACATCGAGAGGGTGAGGGCTGACATGGGAGATGACTGGCGTCCTCAGAGCGGCCACGATCTCGATGCAAAGGGCGCCAGGCAGCTCATGATGTCCGCGATCGCCTCGGCTCCTGGAAAGTTTTTTGGGAGCCTTGCTCCACTCGAGGACGGCGTCGGAGAGCTCTGGCCGTTCCTCAACAGCTTAGGTGTTCCCGTTCACATACTCTCGGCACCCGTGCGGGGTCGTGAAGGTTCGGGCCCGACAGCTGAGGAGGGGAAACGTCGCTGGGTGCAGGAGCATCTTGACCCTCAGCCAGAGTCGATCGTCATCGTCGACGCGAAGGACAAGCAAAACTGGGCTGTTCGTGACGGTGGTGTTAACCTTCTCGTTGACGATAAGGGATCCACGATCGATTCCTGGAATGCCCGAGGGGGCATCGGCATCTTACACATCCCTCACGATAGCTCACGATCAATCAACGAGATCTCCCAAATACTCAGCCTGTGATACCATGAAGCTTGGTGATCTTGTCGTGGGTCGTTCCGTCGATCGGTTCGGATTTAAGATCGAACCTATACCGGATGCGATCGGTGTCGTGGTCGACCTCAACCCCGCGGTAGAGACAGCCCATGTCCTATACAACGAGCAGATCTACATTTACTTTCAATCCACGTTACAGGTTCTTAATGAGACGGACGGAGAGAATCAGGATCGCCTTCTTCAAGGGTGATCAGCACGAGTGGCACCATCGATTCATCCGCTGGTGGACCCGGAGCCCGTACTCACACGCTGAAATTGTCCTCGATGATGGTGAGACTTGGGTCTCGATCTCCCCCTTCCTGTACACGCGGGTTGCCGCCCGAGTCCGGACACAGGTGCCCGATGATGAGTGGGACTACCTCGATTTCAGGATTACACCTGAGGAGCTCAGGGCTCTGAAAGATTTCATCTCCGAGACGACCGGCGACGGCTACGACTGGATCGGGATGATCCTCTCGCAGGTTATACCATTCACCGTGAAGGGCAAAGGAAAGTGGTATTGCAGCTCTTGGGTCTTTTCTGCATTGAATTACTCGGGCGTACTCAAGAGTCGCACATCAAAGATTAGGGAAATGCCAGACTTGAGTCCCGGGAAACTTTATGAGATTTTGTTTCGTGACTGTGGATTGCACATGCATTTAGATTCTCAACAGGTGTCCATCGGCCCCCCAGATGACACGAGCGATTCCCATCCGCTTTGATGCTGGCAAACCAATCCACTTGATTTCGTGATGCTGGATCACATCCGGCGCCCCCTGGAACCTATGCAAACCAGCCCCTGGGTGGTGTAGTATATTAACATGAACAACACACCTAAGCTGCCCAAGATCGGTTCCCTCGTCAAGCTCCGTCCGTATGCGAAGGGTATGGAATATGTGAAGGTCGAGTCCATCAACGAAAGCCGGGGCGTACGTGACTTCCCGCCCGGCACAATCGCGATGGTCGTCGAGCACGCTGCTCATCCTGACGATGACGATCGTATGGTCCCCCTCCTGCTGGTCGACGGATTCACGGGTTGGGTGTTTGATGATGAATGGACGTACGTTACTCGCCAGAATCGTGCAAGTTGAAAAATAGCGTAATAGAATAGTATCATGCTACAGCAACAGACAACCAGGAGCACCGGCATGAAGCCGCCCATCGCCCCGCAGGGGAAGACGATCGAGGAGAAGTACCGTAAACTGTCGGACATCGAGCACTGCCTCGAGCGTCCCGGCATGTACGTCGGTTCCATCAAGCCCCGCGAGGAGGAGGTTTACCTCCTCGGAGCTGAGGACAAGTTTGAGGTCCGCAAGGTGACCTACAATCCCGCTTTTCTCAAGATCTTCGATGAGATCGTCTCGAACTCGATCGACGAGCATCGCCGTAACCCGAAGCTCAATGAGGTGAAGGTTACCGTCGATCAGTCGACGGGCGTTGTCGTTGTCTGGGATAACGGCGGAATTCCCGTTGTGAAGCATGCCCAGTACGACGAGTGGGTTCCCGAGATGATCTTCTCGAACCTTAAGGCGGGCTCAAATTTCAACGATGACGAGGAGCGGCTTGTCGCTGGCACGAACGGTGTCGGCTCGACCCTCACGAATATCTTCTCTCTGAAGTTCCGCATCCGAACGGCGGACAAGAAGCATGCCTTTCAGCAGACCTTCACGAACAACATGCGTGAGCGAACGGCACCGAAGGTTCTCGAGTGGAAGGAGGGTTTCACAGAGATCATGTTCCAGCCCGACCTTGCACGCTTCGGGATGGAGCGGATCGATGACGTTCACCTTGAGCTCATGCGGAAGCGCTGCATCGACCTCGCTGCGTGCAATCCCGGTCTCAAGATGAGCTTCAACGGGGTCGAGCGCAAGTTCAAGAGCTTCGCAGACTACAGCAGAATGTACACCGATCTTGTTGTGTTCGAGGATGCACAACGCTGGCGGGTTGGCATCGCGCCAAGCGCAGGCTCGTTCACGCAGGTCTCGTTCGTCAACTCGGTCGAGACGAAGGACGGCGGCACACACATCGACTACGTGATGTCGCAGATCTCGGACTGGATGCGTGAGAAGGTGAAGAAGAAGCACAAGATCGAGCTTCGGCCCGCAGAGCTCAAGAATCATTTCATGCTCTTCGTGCAAGCTGATATCGTCAACCCTGCCTTCTCGTCGCAGACGAAGGAGAAGATGATCACGGAATCCCGTGACTTCGGCTCCCAGTTCAAGCTCAGTGACAAGGCACTGAAGGCGATCTTCGATTCGGAGATCATCCAGCGCATCCTCGATTGGGCCCAGCAGAAGGCGCTTGCCGATGAGCGTAAGCAGCTCCGTGAGCTCAACAAGAGCCTCAGCAAGGAGAAGGTCCTGAAGCTTGTTGATGCGAAGGGTAAGGATCGCGAGAAGTGCACCCTCAGCCTGTACGAGGGAGACTCCGCTATGAGCGCCTTCCGCAAGTTCCGTGAACCCACGACGCAGGGCGCCTTCCCACTCCGGGGTAAGTTCATCAACGTCACCGAGCTGCCGAACACACGCGTCATCCAGAATCAGGAGGTGAAGGATCTCCTCACTGCGATCGGTCTGAAGATGGGCGAGCCGCCGAAGGACCTCCGCTACGGTAAGGTCCTCATCTACTCCGATGCAGATCCTGACGGTGATTCGATCGCCGGGCTCCTGATGAACTTCTTCGGTCGGTACTGGCCCGAGATGTTCGAGCAGGGACGAATCTGCCGGGTGGAGACTCCTCTTGTCGTCGCGAAACGGAAGGATGAGAAGATCCCGTTCTACACCGCGAGTGATTTCGACGCCTGGCAGTCGAAGCAGAAGGATCTCACGAAGTGGGACATCGCCTACAAGAAGGGACTCGCCGCGCTCGAGGATGAGGAGTACAAGGAGATCATCCAGAACCCACGGATGTTCTCGATCTCCGGTGGCAGCGAGCTCACTCCCACCCTCAACGCTTGGTTCGCAAGCGATCCCGCGACCCGCAAGCAGAAGATCCTCGGTGAAAGCGTGCCTGAGGTCGACGAGTAAATCATGCAACCTAACGAGTTGGATGGTATGATATGAGTATGGAAACCCAACAGGCAATCAGCGTCCCGGTCCGCAGGGTCGAGGACTTCTTCGACAATGAGTACAAGGGCTACGCGGTCTACACGATCGAGAACCGCGCCATCCCGTCGGTGGTTGATGGCTTCAAGCCGTCCCAGCGGAAGATCGCCTACGCGGCGAACCGGCTCTGGAAGACGGGCAATGAGAAGCCCATGAAGGTCTTCCAGCTCGGTGGTCAGGCCGCTGCGATCTCGTTCTTCCACCACGGCTCCCTTGACGGCACCATCATCGGGATGACCCAGGAGTTCAAGAACTCGATGCCCATCTTCCAGGGCATCGGTCAGTTCGGAAGCCTGCGGTCCCCCGAGGCTGGCGCTCCTCGATACATCGGCGTGAAGTTCAACGAGAACTTCAAGCTCCTCTACAAGGACTTCGATCTCACGACCCCGAAGTTCGAGGAGGGTGAGGAGATCGAGCCGCAGTTCTTCCTACCCATCATCCCAACGGTCCTCCTCAACGGTGGCTCCGGCATCGCGGTGGGGTTCGCGACGAACATCCTCAACCGGCACCCGTTGGATCTCATCGACGCATGCACCGACGCGCTCGATGGCAAGAAGATCCGAGACCTCCGGCCGTGGATCAAGGGTTTCCACGGCACGTTCGAGCGGTCCCCCGACAGTCCCAGAAGCTGGGCCATCCGAGGAACGTACACGATCAAGAACACCTCGACCGTGGAGGTGACGGAGATCCCGCCGAGCTTCACGTACGAGAAGTACGAGAGCTACCTCGACGGTCTCGTTGAGAAGGGCATCCTCTCCTCCTACGATGACCACTCATCGGACCGGGTCAACTACGTCCTGAAGTTCCCACGGACGACACTAGCTGAGTATCAGAAGAAGGACAAGCTCGGTGACCTCCTGAAGATGCGTGAGGGTGAGGGTGAGAACCTGACGACCCTTGATGAGAACGGCAAGTTGAAGGTATTCGAGCGGGCTGAGGAGATCGTCAGCTACTTCGTCGAGTTCCGTCTCGGATACTATGGCCGACGCAAGGCTCGGCTCCTGGCCGATCTCACCCGGCAGCTCGACATCCTTGACGCGAAAGCACGCTTCATTGACGCTGTCATCAAGGGCCGGATCGTCGTTGCGAACGAGAAGAAGCCTGATATCATCAAGGCGATCGAGAAGGAGGGGATCGCCAAGCAGGACGAGAGTTACGACTTCCTCCTCAGCATGCCTATCTGGTCCCTCACCCACGAGAAATACATGGAGCTCCAGAAGAAGCTCGATGAGACCACGAAGGAGCGCGACCGCGTGAGCAAGACGTCCCCCGAGGATTTCTACCGCCAGGATCTCAAGGATCTCCGGAAGCAGGTTCAGAAGGCCTATGGAGCATAGAGCTCCAGTCCTGGGCGATCTCGTCGCTTTCGCGTCAGGTCCTATGAACCCGAATGATTTCGGACTGGTGGTCGATGTTAACGAAAACTTCGTGAATGTTCTGTGGCCCTGGGGTCTCATCGAATGCTCCAAGAGCTCATTCATGGGCGAGCGCTGGGGCAACCTAAAGGTGGTGACGGATGAAGGATAAAGCCTCCATCGGGGAGCTCAGGGCGTGGTCCAGCGGTGTGGGACGTTTGGGCACCTTCATCGTCATCGGCATCGAGGGCTACAGAATCGATGTTATTCTTCCCAACGGCAAGAGGGACGGGTTCCTCAGACCATACTTAGAATCGAACTCGCATGTTATTTCAGAAGCGGAAACGAGGAAACCCAAAGATCGGCGATCTGATCGAAGTCATCGCTGCCCGTAAGAACCCAGCCTACATCATGAAGCTCGAGGGAGACAGGCCGGTCGGCGGGATCTACGTTCCAACCTCCGTGCTCGGAGTCTACCTCGGATGGCAGACGATCGACCTTCACGTTGATTGGGTCGAATGCCAGGTGTTCCTCTATAACGATTCGAAGCATGCTCTCATCAACGGAACTCTGAAGAAGTTTCGAGAAAAACAAACTGTTCCAAATACTTAGGGACGAACCCATTTGGAGGAAAGTTAGATGGAGTATACACCGGATCAGAAGCGCGCGATCGATAGCGTTCTTGCAATCTTTGAGACAGGAAAGATCCCTACCGCAGCGTCCTACGCTACCTGCACCATCCTGGCCGACGGCGCCGGAATAAGCTATGGGAAACACCAGTGCACCGACAAGGCGGGCTCGCTTGACCTCGTGGTGAAGGCATACATCAAGAAGGGTGGTAAGCATGCCAAGGAACTCGAGGCTTGCCTTCCCCTGCTGGCCTCCAACGCATCCACCAAGGTGCCGCCCAAGGGTCCCTGGGGTCCTGAGGTGACCAACCTGGTGAACCTCCTTAAGGCTGCTGGGGCCGATCCAGTGATGCATGCAGCGCAGGATGAGGTGTTCGACGCGAACTACTTCCTCCCAGCAGTGAATCACGCGAAGGACATCGGTCTCACCACTGCCCTCGGACTCCTTGTGATCTACGATACCTGCATCCACTCGGGACCTGGTCGGGTGGCAACACATCGCGCAGCGTTTCCGCAGAAGTCGCCGAAGAACGGCGGCGACGAGAAGGAATGGATCAAGGCGTACCTCAACGCTCGTCGTGCCTGGCTCGCCGCGAACAGCAACCCCCTGGTTCAGAAGTGTGTGTACCGCCAGGACGCGATCATGGAGCTCATCAAGGCTGACAACTGGTCACTTGCTCTTCCATTCACTTGCCGTGGAGCGAAGGTCGTCTGAGATATACATACTGATGTATGATCAGACTGATTCGTGAAACGATAAGAGAGATGCTCACTCAGGGGCCAGAGACGAGGTCCCTGAGTGTTGGCGGATACCCAATCACAGTCGAGCTTGCGATAACACCAGAAGAGCAGCAGATGGGACTGATGCATCGAACCCATCTCGACCCGGACTGCGGAATGCTCTTCTGCTACGAGAACCCGCAGGACCTATCCTTCTGGATGAAGGACACCCACGTTCCCCTCTCCATCGCTTTTATCGACGATGAGGGAAGGGTCGCTGGCATCGAGGACATGGATCCTCACGACGAAAATCATGTCATGTCGAGCAGACCCTGCCGTTGGGCCCTTGAGGCGAATAAAGGCTGGTTCAGCTCCAGAAACATTCGTATCGGATCACACGTTTCAGGGTTGGACGTATAATTACCAACATGAATAGTCGTGATCTGCGAAAGATAATCCTTGAGGAACTCTCTCACGGACGTCCTGCTCGTAAGCAGCGGAAGCTCGGGTTGGTCGATTACCTCAACGAATCGTCCGACAAGAATCTGCTTGAGATCAGCGATGAGGCTGTCATCTCGACGGGTAAACTGTTTCGAGAAATGGATTTCGGCGACTCAGCGCTAGGAAGCATCGGCGATTCCCCTGGGGAGGGCGAGGGAGATGAGCCTGTGGAAAAGCCTGCCGCACCGTCCCCGACGGCTCCAGCAGCGCCCGTCGAAGCTCCTCCTGAAGCTCCTCCCGCAACGCCTCCTCTGGAACCTTCTGGCGTCACGGACGCTGATGACGCTCCCGCATCCACGAGCTTGATGACGCCAGCTGACTCTTCTGGAGATTCGGACGGTTTCGAGGCTCCCGACGTCGACCCTGGGGGAGCTGCTGACGGTGCCATGAGCGATGACACCGTCGATCCAGCTGACAGCATCATGAACACCCTTCTTGCGGGGGCTGCGGAAGAGACCGCAGCTCGTGATGCTGCTAGAACTGGCGTTGAAGCTCCGGATACGACGCCCCCACCGCCGTCCGACACATCATCTGAGACTCCCGCGGAGACATCCCCTGAGCCCACAAGCTCAGGTATCACCGACAGAAGAGCACTTTCGAGATACTTGGATCAGGTCGCTCGTGGGGAGATTGAGGTGAGCATATCTGAGTCACGGAGGCATGGGAGTCTCAACGGACTGCCTCGAGCGCGTTCTAGATTTTTTTGAATTATCAAATTGGAGATGTTAAATGCGTATCAATGAATCTACCTTCAGAAAGATTATCCGCGAGGAGGCACGCCGCGTGCTTCGTGAGGCAGGCGAAGGTACCGGTGTGGGTATGAACATGGTGCAGGCTGCTTACGACGCCAACGCAACAACGGTGTTGCCAAATGGCACGAAGATTCAGCAGGTTGCTCTAAAAAATGACCCTTTCAACGGATACCTTTCCAACTACAGGGCTGCGGAGAAGCAGGTCCAGAAGTCGGTCGCCACCCTCCCGGGTGGTAAGAACGGAGACGCTGGCAGCCGGGCTTCGACCGGGTTCTACGCGTTCGCGAAGACGGGATCGAAGAGTCCGTTCGCCCAGAGAATCATCGCTGTTAAGGGCATGAACCTGACCCCCGGGGGAAAGGCCCGCGCGATCCTCGCTATCTTTGCGGGATCGAAGAACTTGGAGAGCAGCTGGGACAAGGCTGGAGGAGCTTCTCTCGGAATCGACATGCAGCTCTCTCCGACGGACGCACTTGTCAAGTCGTTCGATGATCCCCAGGGCTTCATCGAGCAGATCGTCTCAATGGCTTCGTTCGATGTTGAGGGCGAGACGAAGAGAGTGCTTGCGAAGCCTGAGGCTGCGGGATCTGTCTCGGGCGTCCCGGGCGAGATGGAGGTCAGCTCCCCGACTGCCCCCGCCGCTCCGGGCAAGTCTCCCACCAAGGATTGGAACACCTACCTCTCCAAGACCCCGAAGGGCGGCGCGGAGGTCAAAGCTGCGTGGGAAGCCTACTCCAGCTCGACTGGCGCCAAGGCGGACTTCGGCGCTTTCGCGAAGTGGTGGTCCGATCGCAAGAAGCAGAACCCGAGCTGGAAGGGAGATCCTGCGGCAACTGTCTCGTACCTCAAGAGCATGACACGCCAGGGTGGTGCCTTGAAGGTCGGCGATGTTTCTGCACCGAAGGTACCCGGCGTCTGATAGTGGCAAGGCACGGGCAAGACCCATGCAAACCCGGGAGGAGCGTGATAGTATTAGGGTATGAACACTCTACTCATCACGCTCCTTTTCGCATGTTCAACCGACGATCCACGTATGCAGTGGTCCCTACACAAGCCCACCTGGGATGCCTCCCCCCCGCATGGGGATCTCACGTGGACTGTTCGCTGGGGCGGAAGTCCCGAACGGAATCTTCGGTTTGAGCATGCACTCGATGAGTGGCAGCTCTCGATGGGGTGCATGTTCGAGCCACGTGAGGTCGCTCCCGAGCAGCAGGCTGATCTCGTCTTCAGCTGCATGGAGCCCCCGAGCTGGCCCGCCGACCACGGCAAGATCGCAACCGGAGTCGAGGAAGGCGGGAAGACGATCGATGTCATCGTCCGACCCGAGCTCTGTGACTCAGGAGGTGATATGCTCTTCCTGCATGCTGTCGGACATGGACTCGGTCTGGCGGATGCCACGAAGTGGTACCCGAACATCATGAGCCAGGTTTCCCTCATGCCCGAATGGTGGGACGAGGAGGTTCCCCGCATGGAACGGGACGGTATGCGAATCTGGGCGAGCGGGCAGGGGGCACCCGGCTGTGGGGTCCGGGACCCCAAGTGGAGCTGGGAGCTTGATCCCGAGTACTACTCCACGCATCCCGTGACTCCCACCACCGGATCTGTTCCCGAGATTTAACGATCGATCATTTTTTGGACTTCTAAGCAATAGATATCTGCCAGGAGCGATCGACGCATGCCCTACACGATCAGGAAGCGGAAGTGCAAGCAGACTGACGGCGACGCTGGTTCGTACGTTCTGAGCTACACCGATAACAAGGGTAAGAAGCACAGCAACTGCAACACCTCTCGAAAGAAAGCCCAGGGTCAGATCTCGGCGATCGAGATGGACGAGTCGATCGAGGAGAATTGGGTTCCGCTTGCAGCGAAGATAACAGAGCTTCTGGAGGAAGAGCTTGCAACTCTCGCAGGATCGTTCCGGGTTGACGAGGGTGAGGGGATCTCAACCCTCAAGAAGGGAGATCGTGTTCGACCCTCCAAGGTGAGCTCCGAGATGATGGTCCACACTCGTGGCAAGGTTCCTCAAGGAACGATCATCCGCGATAACGGTGACGATACATTCGATGTCAAATGGGAGCCTCTTCCCAAGCCACCAGCCTACCACGGCAGCGATGAGGATAAAATTCAGGACGAGCCTGAGGACGCGATAGAGTACCGGGTTCCACTCCGAAACATCAAACGAGCGAAGCAGAAGTGAACCTTTAAGTGTGTCATGTTTGACACACTTGTGCAATGCCAGCAATCCAGCGTTATGATTCTGGTATGAGTCAGCTAGCTTTTGGGGATTTCGTTGTCACCGGTAGGGAGGGCGTGGTCGTGAGGAGTGAGTTCGAGCCCACCTTCTCCTCTCCCGGACGGAGCCACGACTGGGAGAGCGGACATCCCGCTATCGTCATGGACATCAGGCTCAGGAAGGTAGGACCGAGTGGCGTCAAGAAGGTGCAGATCCTCCTCGATGGGGGACTCTGGTGGGTGAGCGAGATCTTGGCCAAGAAGGTCGAGGACGAGCCGTGATCCAACAGGATCTCATGGCGATCCTGACCGCTGCCTCGGTGACGGTCAGTCTCATCGTCGGAGTCTGGACATCCCCCATGCTGAGGGACAGGATTCGTAGATGGTACCAGATCAGGTGGCTCTCACCGAGGGTGGGCGAGATCGCTGTCCTAGAGGAGCCACCGTTCGAGGATGTTGAGGCGCTCCTCTTCAAGGTGAGCAGGACGATGTTCCCTGCCGATCGGGTCCCGTTCGGTGAGATTGTGGTCGTCATCGGAGTCGACGGTGATACCGCGATGGTGGTGTGGGGTGGGCAGGTTGCCCGGCTGCCCCGGCGGTGGTTGCGGCGGCCTAAAATCTGAAGCCATGCAATCCGGCAGCCCGCGTGGTATACTTGTACGGTAAGGAGCGGAAATCATGAAGCGTGGCGATCTCGTTCGCCTCAGGAACAAGGGAACCCCCGTTCGTGTCGTTCCGGATGAGAATGGAGCACCCGGGGGACGTGATGTCCCGTCAGGTACTCTCGCGGTTGTTCTCGAGACTTTTCTTGGAGCTGAGCGTGATGGTCCTGACTTCGAGAGCTATGCTCGGGTGATGGTGGACGACTATGTCGGCTTCGTTTGGCTCTATGAATGTGAGGTGCTCAATGAAGCCGGGTGATCTTGTCAGGCTGAAAGGCAAACCCCGAAGCTGGCGGCACATCCCTGAAGTTGTCGGTGTCGTCATAGAGGTTCTGCCCGCTCACAGGAACCGCGAACCAGACTACCAACACTGGATAGTGATGATGGGCGGAAAGCTTGCGAACATCTGGATCGGGAACCTCGAGGTGATCGATGAAGCCCGGTGATCTCGTCACGCTCAGCGGAGAATCCGCTATGACCTGGCCTCCGGCCCGTGTGAGATCTGGGTCCATCGGTGTGATCATCAGCGTCGATCTGTATTTCGATCAGGTCTCTGAGCCACACGGGTTGGCTGACGTCCTCCTGAATGGGGAGATCTTCTACGGGATCCCTATCGAACACCTGGAGACATTGACAGAGGCGCATTGTGAAACCCGGTGATCTCGTCCGCTTGAAGAAGAGCTGGCCCAACCTTGGGATCTTCGAGGGCGATCTCGCCATCCTAACCGAGATCGACTGGGACGAGCGCGACTACCCGAACGGACTCTGGAGCGGTGACTCGAAGATCACGGGCAGGGGATTCTTCTTCTTCCCCGATCGTCAGCAGGTCCATGAGAGGTTCAGGCGTGGGGATTCCCTCGGCGTCATGCTGCTCTACAATGATTTTGAGGTGCTGATCGACGATCACGACGAGGACCATAAATAGAGACTGGAGAAGAGCTGGATGAGAATCACGGAAGGTAAGATGCGCCAGATCATCAGGGAGGAAGCCGGTCGTGTGCTCCGTGAGAGCGACGAGGCTCCCGTCCTGTACACGGGAATCGTTCTCGATCCTGATGCAGTCGATGAGCTTCGAGGCATGATCAGCGAGCTCGGTTACGACGAGGACCTCGACGGATGGGGATTCTCGAACATCGCCAACCACGGCAACGAGCAGCTCAATCACCACATGACCCTCACGGTCGGCGCCCTGAAGCCGAACGACTCCCTCAGGGACAGCCTCGGTGAGGAGGTCGAGCTCCGGGTCATCGGCTGGGGCGTCGATCAGGGAACGGGCGTCGCGGCATGGAGGGTCGAACCACCCTCCGGTATCCCGGTGAAGACGGGCAACCCACACATCACCGCTGCGCTGGCGGGACCTGGTGTGAAACCCTTCCTCGCGAGCAAGATCAAGGAGTGGACCCCCGTGGAACCGTTCACCGTTTCGGGAGTGCTGCGTGAAGTAAGGGCACGGACGGATTGAGAGCTACTCGACAGTGACAGACTTCGCTAGATTACGTGGTCGGTCGATGTCCTTACCGAGGAGCCGCGCCACTTCGTAGGCGAGGAGCTGGAGTGGGACCACGGTGATCCTGCCGTGGCTGTCAGCGTGAGGATGGGTGTTCTGGAGCGTGACATCACCATGTGTCGCCCACCGCGTGTGACCGATGCCGAGTGTTCCCAAGAGGGATGGCTGCTCCGCAAGGAATTTCACCTGCCCCAGGGCTTTCGATGTTGTGATGCGTCCGCCATCGAGAACGGCGATTCCAGCGCTGTCGTATCCGCGATACTCCAGACGACGGAGACCCTCGATGAGAATGGAGGTTGCCTGCTTCTTGCCGATGTAACCTACAATTCCGCACATGCTAGTATTATATCCACAATACCATCAAGATACACTGAGAATCTCGTGCCAGCGAATGAAATGGGAGATTTACTAGCGACGGGACCATATATAAAAATGTCAAGGACAAAGTATGCGGATCACAGAGAGTCAGCTGCGGGGACTTATCAGGGAAGCGCTCCTCCGTGAGGCTGCCATAACCCCGTCAACCGCAGCTGGGATGGGCCTTCGTTTTGAGGTGAGCAAAAAAAATGACTCCGCTGACATCCGCGCCTTTCGTGGTGACGGGGCTGTCGGCAGCTTGGGATCTGCTGAGACGAGCGAACCCTGCGACGGTGCCTGGCAAATCTACTGGGCATACACGGTCATCAACGGGCTCGGGCCCCTGCTCTACGATCTCATGATCGATGTCATCCACCCACACCCCCTGATGTCGGACAGGGGCGGTGTCTCAGCAGACGCGAAGAGGATCTGGGACTATTACCACACGCAACGGGATGATATGGAGGAGACCCAACTCGATGACCTCTATAACACGCTCACCACCACCACCAGGGACAACTGCGAGCAGTGGAGCGCGATGCTCTGGGATGATGACTGGGTTCCGTCATCACTGTCGAAGGGGTACCGGCGGGAGGGCGGCGGTACTCCAGTCCTCGATGAGCTGCAGCGGCTTGGACTCGTCAGATTCGTCTGATCCCACGGCGACCATAAGTAGAAATGCGGAGAGATCAAATGCGTATCACAGAGAGTCAGCTGCGGGGACTTATCAGGGATGAGCTAGCCCTCAAGGAGGGCTCAATAAACATCTCAAGACCAGAGGGCTCCAATCTGGAGGAGTACATGCGCCTTGTCTCTGCAGCCGGAAAAGAGTATCACGTCGAGGAGAAGGGTCTCATCATGCTGTGGGGAGACCTCCTCTACATCGTTTACCACCGCACCCCAGCAGGCCGGCTCACGGATGAGAGCTTCGAGCGTCTCTCCGACCTTGCAACAGAGTACTTCCGCGCGCGGGTGTCGGGCAACAGGGAGGCAGCCGAGGACATCATGGACTGGATGACGGACGGAACGGGCTGCCCTCGCGGGGGGTCCCTCCACTGCTGCCGAGCTGCGGTCGACGAGATGCTTGCAGATGCTGCTCGAAAGACCCCGACCCGTGCGCCGCTGACGATCACCCGGACAGGACGCACCGGGGTCGGGGTCTGGGCAAGCTGGACCGTGTCGGCCGAGGCCTACGACGGATCGATGATCTCCGGCAGGAAGACGGTCGAGACGATCACCCTCAAGCCAGGGACGCCTGTCATCGCTGCCCATGGTCTTGCGGACGATTGGGAGATCATCGCCCGGATCGAGCCCTCCAACATTATCTGAGAAAGTCTCACGGGCAGCCATACATAAAAATGCCAAGGAGAGGGGGATGCGGATCACAGAGGGGCAGCTGCGTCGTATCATCAGGGAAGAGATCACAAGCGACGCGACGGATCACTCCCAGGGTTGGATCGACCCAGAGGGGGCCTACCACTACGATCCCAGGATGCCCGAGCACGGTGAGTGGGCGGCTCACAAGCTTGTGGACCTTGGCATGCGGTATCAGCTGCTTGACGCGATCCAGGCCGAACTCGGAGTCTGGGCCTCCACGTTCGGGCGTTTCGTGTCCCCGCCGCGGATGCCTCGCACCGAAAATATTGAGGTGGTCTATCGTGAGATCCCATGGATCGCCAGCGATGTCGCGAAAGATATGCTGCAGGAGCTGGGATGGGCTGCGATATCGAACGCCTACGAGATCTCAGCCCCATACCCCAACCGAGCGATCATCGACAGGTGGCTCGACCTTGGGATGGAGGCGGGGGCTGATCCTGACGGTCTGTTCAAGATCCACGGCAGCAGCAAGTTGCTGGCGTCGGGTAACATGGAGGAGATTGAGAAATTCTCGAGGAGGCTCAGACAATGAGAGGGACACGGATCACGGAGGGATCGATCCCATGGAGGGAACAGGAGTTCGGGGACGCTCGAGGGACGTGGCGAGTGGGTGACCTCCACGACTACGCTGATGGTCGTAAGTCTCCCCACTCCATCCCGATCCGTCTCCTCGCACCCAACAACCTCGATAGCGATGAGCAGCACACGAGCGACGCTGACCAGGACACCTATGAGCGGCGTGCCTGGGAGAGTGACATAGAGACCCCCATCATCGCGGTCAGGTATCCCGACGGACTCTGGATCGCCGACGGCACACACAGGACCTGGAAGGCCCGGGAGCTCGGGCGACGTTCGATCAACGGATGGATCCTCGACTGGGAGGAGATCCTCGACGTTGAGCACGGTCCGCCAGGCCCAGAGTCGGCAACAAGCCCGTACTGAAGCCCGCCGACGGCCGTAAACAAAAAGGTCAAGTGCTGGGCAATGTA
>Ga0209086_10000076_pt1 | contig 89626 bp, 118 predicted proteins | sample M_130207_XF_Meta_FD_187312 | JGI IMG/M metagenome (GOLD analysis project Ga0209086, IMG submission 187312) | Freshwater microbial communities from Lake Montjoie, Canada to study carbon cycling - M_130207_XF_MetaG (SPAdes) (version 2) | ecosystem: Environmental > Aquatic > Freshwater > Lake... | reverse complement strand
GGGTCTAACGCACATTTACGATATTCTTCAGCTATTATTTCTTTTAATGTTTTCTTAGGTTGCCCTTGAACTCCCATTATTTTTTAAGTTTCAATTTCCAATACACACCACCACCGATATAAGGTGACAATGCTCCACTTGTACCATCGGTTGTTCTATTTGCAACTCCCAATCCTAAATGGAACATCTTATCTTTTTTTGTATTAACTAAAACACCAAATCCTAAATGAGATACTACATCTGCTTTGTTAAATCCACCTTCAAAACCATAAAATAGTTTAGTCTTTGGTAATTCTTTTACAACTGTAGTTTCTTTAATAACTCTTTGTTTAACACTTGCATTAAATGTTCTACCTAATATTTTGTTTTGAGTAATCGTATCAATTAAAGATACGATACCTAAACTATCTGGTAATTGTAATGTATCTTTATAAATGTTCTTTGCAAAATAGTCTTGTAATAAAGCTTGAGTATCTACAATTGCAGGAATGGTCACTTCTTTAATTGTTTCATGATAAATATCTTCACCTTTTTTAGTTACTACCTTAGTCTTAACTACTTCAACAGTATCAATTTCATGTTTAATAAGTTCATATTTTTTACCATCTACTTTTATAATTTCACCTGTTTTCGTTTTGTCTCCACCACATTGTTGGAAAACTACTATTACAATTAATAATGCTATTGCAATGTTTTTTAAATTTAATAATTTTTTCATACTTTTTATTTTTTAACTAATTCTGGATGATTTAACTCAACCAATTTTTCTTCTAATAATCTTTTTCTTTCTATTAATAATTCAATGGCCTCATATGCACCATCTATATCTTTTTTCAAATCCGTTTTTACTTTCTCAATATCAATATCCCATGTCCACTTTTCAACTCTACCATCTTCTGTAACTTGTTCTATTTGTTGTTTAATACCTAACAAAGCTTCTTCATATTGTGCTTTTGTATCTCTAACAAATCCTAATTTATTAAGAGTTATTTTATAATCTTCATAAAAAGGAAAAGTCCCATCCTCTTGAAGTTTTCTTTCTTGTTTAGCTAAACAAATAATACATAATCCGGTTTTACGAATTAATTTTTTATCAGCCATTGAAGGTTTGGTTGTTTGACATTCTGCATTACTACAAGTATTTAATTTATCTAAATACTTTCTAATGTCATCCATTTGAGTAACTGCGGAGACAAATCCTTCTTTTTGTTCCCACTCTTTACCATCGTTGTCTGTCCACGTATCTCCTACTTCTCTTTTTTCTTTTACTTCACCATCATAACCAAATACCCTTTGGTTATTATCTTGTCTTCCAAAAACCGTGTCAATGATGAGTTTACGAGATTTGTGCATCCCCTTTTGTTTTTCATCAAAACTTTTTCTTTTTGCCATACTAATCTTCCTTTTTGTAACTGTTTATTATTATAATATATATCAAATTAAGAGTAAAAAATACCAAGTATCTGATTTAATGGTGCAAAAGTACCTGTAAGTTTATATGTTTTACCATTATAAACAAATACCAATCCTTCATTTGCTACTATCTTTTCAATACCACCTAATTTATTTAATCTTTCTAATTCTGATTTTAATTTTTGTATTTGTGCAGGATTACCACCACTTCTAACTTGTGATGCAACCGATGCAAATTTTTGTTTCATTGCACGAATTGCCTTTTCAGGATGTACAGTTAATACACTTCCAACAAATTCTAATACATCTGCACCTACACCTAAAAATATTTCCTCAAATGGTTTAATATTATCTTTTTGTTGTTTTGCAACATTTACTTTATCATGGTCAATTGCCCACTTTTGTAATTCTAAATTTGATATTGTATTTAATCTAAATACTTTATCACCAAATGCCCATCTTCTAATCAATGCTTCTTTTGTAATTTTGTCAACCTTAATAGGTGCGTTTGATGTAATCCACCAATCCCACCAACTTTGATGATAATCTGCAACATTATCCGAATCTTTTAATCCAAATTCAGATTGTAATTTTGAAAGTTTTGAAAGATATTTACCTTGTTTAGAACTCAAATCTTCCGATTTTGGTATTTCAGTTATTGGAGGGCCTTGTATTGTGTATTTAGATTGAACATCTGCGTTGACTTGCTTAATCATTCCTGCTAAAGTTCCCGCTGCTCCACCATCTGCTCCAATTGCCACACCCTTTTCATCGTAACAAGTTGTATTATGAAAAACTAAAAGAGCTTGACCATAAGGAATAACATTAACCGATGTAGGCCATATTACTTCCAAATTCATAAAACACTTTCCTTCGTTGAATATTTTTTTTCTTTGTGCATCAGATAAACCACTTATTGCTGCAGATAAATCTTTCATTGCAAAATTGTATGCATCTGTTAAACCCCCTCTACCACCAAACTTTGATGCAACATCCTCTATTCCCATTGCGTTTGCTCCTGCGTTTGCTAAATTACCTTTATTTCTCGCTGCAATCAATCTACCATTTTTCCAACTTATTGCTAAAGCTTGGCCATCTGTTTTTTCTCTAACTACTCCTAAATCACCATTAAGTGCTTTTGAAATAATATCTTTTAAATCACCAAAAGTTAAATCCATATCATCGAATGGGTGTGCCATATGTCCATATGCTCCACCTTCTAATAGTAATGATTCATTCAAATCTGGTTTAAGATTTAATTCTTTTTCCATTTGAGTTATCTCATCATAATTCATATTGCTAAGCTCTCTGGCTACTGCATTAGGATTATTTTTATTAGGGTTTCCAAAAAGATATGCATTTATTCTTTTTCTAAATGTTGAATCTCTATACATTTTTATAATATTAATAAAATGAATATCCGTAGATTTCATTTCATCAATATTTTCATCTTTTTTAAATATATTTTGTCCTTTATCACCCAATCTAAATGTTGCTGCTTTCTTACCATTAATTGTTGGCATTCCGTAGTCATCCTTTCCAATATCTTTTACAACAACTTTTTTATTTTTAAATTTACCCATCAATACAGTATCACCCTTATCAACATCTATATTAATACTTTCGTTGTATATTTGTTTATTTATCTTACCATAGTTTCTCATTAAGATACCGGCTACTGCATGAGCTTGGTTTTCAATTGGAGAACCTGTTGCACCATCTTTGATTTCATCTTTTACCAGACCCATCTCATCTTGCTTTCTATGAACCATCTCATGTGCAAGAGTTCTAAGTATGTCCGCAGTTAGTCTACCTTCTATTGCAACATATATTTCTTTAGACATAGGATTATACCCACCTAAAGAGGTTTTTGCTTCAGAATATTCTCTACCACTTAATAAAGTAATTTTTGGAGTTTCTTTTAACTTTAATTTTTTAGTTGCATACTCCACAAAGTGATTTATTGAGTTTTCTTTTGATTCAGAAATACCTTCATTAAAATATTGTGTTATAAATTCGTTTACCTCATTTTCAATTTCACCGATAATTTCATTTTTAGAACCTGTTGGTGCTCCGTTAATATATCCACCAGGTAAAACTAAACCAACACCAATTCCACCTGGCATACCATTTTCATTTAATTTTGAAGTAATCATTTTAAAAACATCTTTATCAAACGATGGATATGCTTTTAAGAAAAACTTTTTAGCTACCTCTTTATTTGAACTTCCTAATTTTTTTCTAACATCCGTTCCACTAATTGGATTTTCTTCTGCGGGTATTGTATAGTAATAACCAACTTCATCATAACCATATCCGGCTTTACCTTTGTATGGTTTGAAATATCCACTCTTTAACCTACTGGCATCCTTTTCTCCTACTGCTGCAATATATTGTGTAATCTTACCATCGTATTTAGAAAGTATCTCTACGGGTCTGTAAGGGTTGTTTACTTTGACAAATTTAGATGCTGGTATACCAAACATCTTAGTTGCAATTTCCTTCTTCTCATTAAAAGTAAATGGAGATTTGTCGGAAGATGTATCGTTAGAGGTTCCAATATATACATTTGCGTTTCCAAATTCTGATACTAGATTTTGGTATGCTGCGTAATGTCCTTTATGAAATGGTTGAAAACGACCACCATAAATGATTATTGATTGTGTAACTTTTGGTTTATTTGCTTCTAATAATGAATTCATGTGTATAAATATCTTAAAATATTAGAAATTCTTATAAACAAAGGGGTCTCTTTTTTTTAACTCTTCTAATTTTTTTTTAAAACATTTTTCTCTTTGCTTTTTTTCATACAAATTTACAAAAAATGCGATGATTGGTAATTTTTTTAAAAAGTTTTTCATAATTTAATTTATATTTGAATATACGACAAATTTTTTAATTTATCAAATTTGTGATTCGATTTGTAAGTTCTAAATACCAGTTATGAGTAGATATATCGATATTTAATAAATTTTTACTTTTTTCGGTAACAAATTCTGGAAAATATTTAGATATATATTGAAAATGAATTTCTTTATTAGGATGTTCGTTGGTATTACCGCCATTCATAGTTATATAATCCAATTTGAATTCATCAATCGTTTCCGTTATATCTAATGTATCGTATATATTTTTAATTTTAGATATTATATCATCAGATGTGTTAATTCCTCTATTTAAATCCAATGCATCCGAATCTGTTAAATAGTGAGAATTATTAATAACCATTATAATTTTGTGTTCTATATTTTTTGAAGTCAAAATTGATTTGATTACTTTTATTGCAATCCAAGAGTTATATGCTGCCCATGTATAATTATAAATTTCATTAGCTAATAATTTAGCTGTTTGGTTATGTCCTGGGTTTTTGAATAATATATCACCACTTGTAATCCAATTATATCCATATGGTGCGTTTTTTGGTGGTGCTTGTAAATATGAGAATCTACCAAATCCGGTTAATGCAACTATTACCACATCGGTTTCTTGGTTAAATTGCATTTTTTCACTTACTTCTATAACTTGATTCATAATATAGGTATTACATGCTCCAGGTTTACCTAAATTATAATATTCTTCAAAATTTATACCAATAAAATCTGCCCAAGTTGGATTTGGGTTCCATCGGGTGTAACTACAACCAAATGCAAAAAATCGCTTTTTTGTGTTCATTGTTTATAAAAATTTTTGTTATGTTATATTTATATATATAAAAAATAAACACATTTTTTGAAATGAAAATATTGGTTACGGATGAAAATAGTTATTTAATTTCTGTTATAGTTGAAAAAATACAAAATATATGATGTATAATCAAATCTATAAAAATTTGATAAACAATGGATACCACATTGGTAAATTCGAGGAATTTTTTAATGATTTAACGGGTATAAAAGAAGATATGTTTTTATATTGGACTAATCACTTTAGACAAACTGCAGATGAAAAAGAAAAATGGTATTGTTATCGACACAATTTTATAGCTCAGAATTCTCCTCACAATTATTTAAATTCTAACGAATATTCTGGACCAGTACCAACTGATGAGGAATTTTTACAGGAAATACCATATGTACGTGTGGATAATAGAAAAGACTTTGTTAATCAAGTAATTGCTGGTGGTGGAGATATTAGAACTACACAACAATGGTCAAGATTACAATTAGAAAATTTTGAAGGTGCAGAAGCACAAAAAATACGGGATATGGATACTTATTTTGAAGATGTTATTAGAAAACATACTTCACTTATTTATCCCGAACTATTTGATAAAAAGGATACCTTTAGAGTAGCTACTGGTTATAGTTTATATGAAGCTGGGGATTTTTCCGAAATGCATTTTGATGGTATAAATCCAGGAAGAGCTTGTGTAATAGTATTCTATTTGGCAGACCCACTTACATATCATAATGATGATGGTGGTGAATTATTAATAGGACAAGATATTAAAACAAATAACCAACAAATTTTGGAATTTAATCAGTCAGCTGTAAAATGTATTCCAGTTTATGGGAATTACGTCATAATGGATTTCACCAAATTTAATGTGGGTCATTCAATTGAACTTGTTAAAAATAAATTCAAAAGGTTTGCAATTCAATCATTTGTTGGGCCTTAAAATAAACATGAAATAATATTATGAATATAAATAAAAAAGTTTTAATCACAGGTGGTGCAGGTTATTTGGGTTCGGTATTAGTTGGAAAACTATTAGAACAAAGTTATGAAGTAGTTGTTTTGGATAAATTATTATTCAATCAAACTTCGTTATTACAATACATATCAAAGTCAAAATTCAAATTTATACATGGAGATGTTCGTAACGAATCATTATTACAAAAACTTTGTGATGAAGCGGATGTGATTATTCCATTGGCTGCAATTGTAGGATTTCCTGCATGTGCACAAGACCCAAAATTAGCAAAAGAAATTAACTTTCAACAAATAGTTAATATTGTTAAATTTACAAACGGAAAAGGTAAAAAGATTTTATATCCAAATACAAATAGTGGATATGGTTTAAGTACCGGTCAAATGGAATGTACAGAAGAATCTCCACTTACTCCAATATCAGTTTACGGACAAACTAAATGTGATGCTGAAAACTTTTTAAGAACTTCAACGGATGCAATCATATTTAGATTGGCAACTGTTTTTGGAGTTTCGTCAAGAATGAGAACTGACTTATTAGTAAACGATTTTGTTTATAAATCAATTACTGACAAATATGTTGTTGTATTTGAAAAAACGTTCAAAAGAAATTTCATTCATATACAGGATGTAGCATTTACTTTTTGTTTTATGATTCAACATTATGACAAATATAAAGGTGAAGTTTTCAATGTAGGATTGAGTAATGCAAATCTTTCAAAACAAGAATTATTAGAAAAAATACAATCTCATGTAAAGGACTTTGCAGTGGTCTACGATGACTATTATGAGGACCCAGATAAGAGGAACTATATTGTATCAAACGATAAGTTAGAAGCAACAGGATGGGGGCCACAATGGGATTTAGATAGAGGTATTAAAGAACTTATAATGGCATATCAAATGATAGTACCAAAAATGGGTTTTGAATTTAGAAATGGTTTTCCTTTAGGATACGCAAATCAAACATAGTATGAGTAATAAATGGGATGAGTTTCAAATTACTCCTTCGAAAAAATTTGGATTAGAAGTACCAACATATACTCCATCAATTTATAGAGAATATAGAGGTGAAATATTTACAACCTTTCATTCAGGTGAACACCCTGTAATTACAAAAATAGGTGAAGGAAATGAAGTACATGGTAGATTCTCAAAATCATATAAAGGTGTATTAAGAGGATTGCATTACGATAATAAGACTTGGAAGTTAGTTCAAGCCGTAGTTGGAGATATTTACCTAATTGTATTAGATATGAGAAAAAATAGTACTACCTTTGGAGAGTGGGAATCTTTTATGATAACTGATAAAGATAGAAATCAAATATTAGTTCCACCTGGATTTGCAAACGGCCACTACGCATTAACTGATTGTATATTTCATTATAATTTATTTTATAAAAATGGTTATGTAGATGCAAATGAGCAAGGTGTAGTTAAATGGAATGACCCAGAATATCAAATGGAATGGCCTTCTAATAATCCAACACTACAAAAAAGAGATAGATGATAAAAAATTTAGAACAATATCCAATTATAAAAGATATTGAACAAACCATAACATCTTTAATTAAGTTTGAAGATTTTATAGTAAAACATTGGGAAGAAGGAAAAATCAAAGGACCAGTTCATTTGAGTGGAGGAAATGAGGAACAATTAATAGAAATTGGTAAACGAATGAAATCCACCGATTGGGTATTTTCAACTTGGCGTTCTCATTATCATGCATTAATTAAAGGAATTAGTCCGGTATGGTTAGAAGAAGAAATATTAGCAGGTAGAAGTATTACAATTGTTAGTGAAAAAGATAAATTTTATGCATCTGCAATTGTATCATCAATTATTCCAATTGCGGTTGGTGCAGCTATGGGAATTAAACAAAGTGGTGGTGATGAAAAAGTTTGGTGTTTTATTGGTGATATGGCATTTGAAACAGGTCAGTTTTATGAAATGCATAAATACGCAACTAATTTGGATTTGCCTATAATATTTGTTGTCGAAGATAATGGAGTTTCAACTAATACACCAACAATTGAAACTTGGGGTGGAATTAAAAGAGAAATACCTTCTAATGTGATTTGGTATAATTATAAAAATAAATGGCCGCATTACGGAACAGGTAAATGGATAACGTTTTAAATTTTGTTTATGATGATTGGGATGAAGTAAATGATTTACCCCTTCCTAATAGATTAAGTGATTATATTCATCAAGATGATAATGAGAATACGTGGGTGTTATCTACACAACCAATGGCGGTATATCATAGAACCGTTATAAAAAATTGGAAACTATCAGATGTTCCAAATAATCCGGATGTAATGTTTTATTATCATATATGGAATAGAAATGGTTGGAATAATCGTTTTTTTGCCAATAATATGTTACCTGTGAATAAAGAGGTAATTCGGATGATTAAAACTAATAATAATTTACATTTAATTATAATGAATGAGTGTGAGTTTGAAACAAAACAATCTTTAGAAAGACTTGATAAGATAGTAAAATTACATAAAATAAATCCTAAAAAGGTTTGGTTTATTCATAATGGTGAAAAATTACCAGAACATAAACAAGAATTAAATGCAAGTATAAATGTGCATGCAAGTCGTTCAATGTCTACATCAGTTTCTGGAACATATCCTGCAGTAAAATATAGAATATTAAAAACTCCAAATCAGTTTTTTTTGTGTCATAATAGAAGTCCAAGAATTCATCGGTATGGATTATTATGTTTATTAAAAAAATATAATATTTTAGACAATACAAATTGGTCGTTGATAAACGGATGGTCTTTTGATAAAGAAGCTAAATCACAATTTACTTCTATTTTGAACTCCGAAGATATATTAAATTTATCAGATGAAATTGAATATTTTACTTCAATTGATATTAAAAAAAGTAATTATGAAACTCAATACGAAGGATTGGATGATAGAGAAATTCAAAGATTGCCAAACGAACCCAATAGTTTTGAAAATTCATATTTGAATATTACAACCGAAACTAATTTTGTAGGAGAAGATATTCATATTACTGAAAAATCGTTTAAACCATTTTTCTATTTTCAATATCCAATGATTTTAGCTTCATATCATCATTTAGAATATTTTAGAAAAGCATATCCTGAATTGGATTTCTTTGATGATATTATAAATCATAGTTATGATAATATAGAAAATAATAGGGATAGATTAATCGCATTTGTTGAAGAAGTTAAACGTATAAATGATAACAAAGAATTTTTTATTAATTTTTATAAAAACAATAAAGAAAGATTTCAAAAAAATCACAATATATTAAAGGCATGGGGTAACGATTATGATTATAAATTTTTTAAAAAATTAAGTGAAGTAAAGCCAGAGATTGATGATGTAGATTTACACTTAGTTTATGATAATTGGAACGAAACATTACAAGAGCCATATGATATGAATTGTAAAGAAATTTACACAGATTCATTTCTTATGAATTTAGAATCATTTGTTAGGTCTTTAGGATTTCCCGAAGAAAGAATTAAACGATATCCAATTAATACCGTTGCAAAATATCCAAATAGAAAATTTTATTATTTCGTAACACTTACGCCAAATCAAATAGGTAATAAAATTAGAGATAGAATCTTACCATTTCCACAAGAGATTATAGATTGTTGGCGAGAAAATCCAAACTTTAATGTTGTTTTGGCAAATGAACAAGAATTTGAAAGTTTTAATACTTTTAAGTTTGTTCATTTTTGGACTAAATTTAATAATTTAAATCAAAGTCAAATTTGGATAGTAAATAATAATATTAAATTAGAAGATTATAAAGCAGAATTAAATAGTCAAATGAATGTATATTCTACATCAAAAGTTAGAACCCATATCGGATTAGCTATGATGGAAGCAATGCCAGACTTAAAATATACCACAGAAAAAGAAGGTAAATTCTTCTTATGCCATAATAGACGTATTAGACCACATAGATATTCTTTATTAGTTTTGTTAAAACAATATGGTCTTTTGGATAATGTAGATTGGTCATTAGCAAATGGATGGGATGCTAAACAAAAATATGCAAATCATCCAATAGGATTGTATCAATCGTGTTTATCCGATGAGGATATGGAAAAAATGATAGATGATATGGTGTATTTTATCAATATAGACCAAAAGAAAAGTTTCTATGAAGAAGATAAAAATTGGTTTAGAGAGGATAATATAGATTATGTAGATTGGGGAAGAACGTATGAGTATTTAAGTTATAAAAATTCCTATGTAAATATTACAACTGAAACGGAATTTGATACTAATGAAATACACGTTACTGAAAAATCATTTAAACCATTTGTTACATTTCAATTTCCACTAATACTGGCATCTCCAAACCACATTTATGAAATAAAAAAACGTTATAATTTTGATTGGTTTGATGATGTTATAGACCATAGTTACGATACTATATTAGACCACAAAGAACGATTATATGCATTCGTTAAAGAAATTAAACGTATAAATGATAACAAAGAATTTTTTATTGATTTTTATAAAAACAATAAAGAAAGATTTCAAAAAAATCATAAATTAGCAAAAGATTTAACATATGATACAAGTGATAGAGATTTTTTAAAAAAATTGACTGGATTATATGAATATGAATTTGAAACAGGAGTGAGAGTAAATAAACAAAAATTAATATAATAATAGTATTTTAAAAATGTGAATCATTAATTCTAGTGGCTTTTAATGGGCATTCTGAACAAAATGGTTCTATTAAAGTTACGGCCACTTCTAAGCTTTCTAATAAGTAATTGTTTAATTTTGGTAGTCTAAGTTTTAATAATAAACTTAAAATTGATTGGTCATGTCTATGTCCTTTATATTCACTATATTCTGGATTTATAGATATGGAGTCTGTTATTAAATGTTCATTCATACTTAATTCTACCCATTCATTAATTAAATGATTTCCAAATTGATTATTTTTAACAAAAAATAAACCTGCAACTGCTTGTGTTGTTTCCGTATATTTTGGTAAATCACACTTTAAATGTATAAGTAAATCTCGTTTTGTATAAGTTTTTTCGATAGGGGGATTGTCACCGATACCGCCAAAACCAACAAACCCTGGGCCGGCATCACATAATTGTATATATTCCCAAAATCTTTTTTCAGCTTTTATATTTATACTACAACCGGCATCTAAATATAAAATTATATCATTTTTTTTAATTTTATTTAAGGAAATTTGACAAACAACCGATTTCCACCAATAATAACCAGCACCAACACCTGTTAGTTTTTTGTTATATGATATTAAATCATCTGCAGAATAATTAAAAACATCAGTAAACCAACCGGTATCTCTTGCTTCTTTTTCTAATCTAATTCGGCTTAAAGAAAAATCATTAGGAAATCCGTTTGCACCAAATATAACTAAATAGATATTTTTATTATTAGACATGATATAGTTCTGGGTATTCTATTATACAATTAATTCCACCATTTTGAATTGCACATTTATAGGCCAATTCAACATCATATCCTGATTTTACATCGTGAAATTCAATATTTTTACACATTGACTTAAATTCATCAATGTAATTTCCTTTGTGTTGGTGCCCTGGGTCTAATGGTTTATCCGAACCTTTGCCAATTCTAATAATCATATTTGGATTCCATTCACCTTTACTCATTCCAACTATTTTATCTATATGATTTACCAATTGATTAGTTGCACAAATTAAAAAATCCCAACGAGGATAAAATGTAATTACAAATTTTCCGGACATCGCCATCCCTAAACTCATTCCCATTTGAGATTCTTCCATAACAGGAACTTCAATCATTTTTTCTTTTGGAACATTTGAAACGGTTGTACTCATTGGATTTCCATGCCAAAGTAATTGTTGTCCTATAAAGATAGTATTATCCATTTTTCCCAACTCCGTCATTGCAGAGGTAAGTGCATCTTTATATAAGCTTTGATTCATAACGTGTATTTTTTGATTCTTTTATTTTTTTAATAATTGCATCTGCCATAATTCTATGACACTCTTTTGAAGGATGGTGGTCTTTTGGTGTGATTTCAAAATGTTCATAATCTGAATTTATATGTAACTGTTTATTTGCATCCATCATAGTTCGTATAGTATCATAGTGTTTACCATCGTATTCAAATGTAACCAATCTATCGTTCATCCACATATCATCTTTATAAAATGGCATATAATCGATTTCCCAATTAAGTATAAAAGTTTTTATTCCTTTACTTTCATAAAATTGTAATTCTTGTTTTATTTTTTGAAACCAATCTTTGCAATGTTCCGCATACCACTCATCGATTGTACATTTCTTTTGTTCATCTAAATATTTATAAAATTTATCCTGTGTTTCTGGTGAAAATGTTCTAAATTCACATTTATCTACACTACCATCCGAATTAGTATAATCGTAATGATATGTATTTCGTTGTGGTTGTGATGTTTGTAATACTATATATTCTATTTCATCATATGTGTATGTTTCGGTTATCAAATGATGATACGGGCCCAATAATCCAAGTGCACATTTAATATATTCAAATGATGTTACTTCCGCTCCACCATTTTGTATCATTGAAACCTCAAAGGTATCAAAGTGATTAGCAACTAACCTTGGAAAGTATAATGTTTTTCTAAATTTATTATGTGCATCTGTAACCAATTCCCAATTATATGTATCAGGAGGTGGTTCTTTTAGTGTAGACATATTAGAATAATAATATAGTCCCTGTCCCCAAGTAAATGAACAACCTGCAAATATTATACCCTTTATTACTTTATCATCCTTTATTTTCATAACTAATTAAATTCTTCTTTGTGTTCTAAATACCATTCATAAGCTAATTTTAAACCATCTTCTAAGGATGTAGTTGCTTTCCAACCCAACTTATCATAAATCTTATTTGAATCGATTTTACGTGTAGGAATCATCGATGGTTTACCCTTTATGAATTCTATTGGAGCATCGTAGTTTGCAATTTTCTTCATTTTATCTAATACATCTAAAATTGAATAAACTTCATTACATCCGATATTATATATTTGATAATTTTCAGTTTCTTTTTCCATTACAATTTGCAATGCTTCACAAAAATCTTCAATATAAAGTAAATCTCTTAATTCGGTTCCATCTCCCCATACAGGAATTGGATTCATTTTATCTGCTACTTTTCTAATTGTTGCGGGTGTTACATGACATTTATCAAAATCATATTTATCATGTGGGCCAAATAAATTTGCAGGTCTAATAACTGTACATTTCATTTTAACAGGTAAATACTTTGCATATAATTCACATTGAACTTCTGCATATCGTTTCATCCAACCAACTGGAAAATATACTGGATAAGGTTCATCAAATAGAAAATCGGTTTCAACTACCGGTGTATCTCCTTTAGGTGGATATACAGTATTAGATGATAAGAAAATATAATGTTGAACTTTATTTCTCCAACTGGCATCAATTAAAAAATTATTCATTGCTACATTTGGTGTAACATGTGCTAACGGGTCAACAACCGTATCCACAGCGTTGGAGGTACTTGCTGCACAATGATATACTACATCCACATCTTTGGTTGCATTCAAACATCCATCGTATGTTTGTAAATCGAAGTGTGTATATTCTACACTTTCGATTGTATTTCTCACGCCTCTTTTGTGTAAATTAACTCTAATGTTTGTGTAACCTTCTTTGTGTAATCGATTTGTTAAATTTTGTCCAACCAAACCAGACCCACCTGTTATAAGGATTTTTGAATCTTTATTTTTTGTTTGAGTAATATTCATAAACTTTTTTTATAGACTCCAACAACGAAATCTCAGGTAATAAATTATATTTTTTTTGTTTTGTAACATCCATTAATCTTTTTAAGTCACCATTGGGTTTTGTAGTATCCCAATTTATATATATCTCTTTACCACTAATTTTAATAACCATTTCAATCATATCTTTTATGGAAATTTCTTCACCTGTACCGAAGTTAACAACATCGTGTATCTTATTTTCATATAATTGAATAATGGCATTAGCAACATCCCCCGCATAAACAAAATCTCTAATTGGTGTACCATCTCCCCATGCTTCAATGGAATCGGTGGCGTCATATACTTTTTTAATTGTAGATGCAATTACTGTTCCCTTTCCACTAAAATCATCATATTCTCCGAAAATATTAGCTGGTCTAATTATTGCATATTTTTCATATTTGTATTGTATTTTACACGCTTCTAATAAAATTTCACCCATTCTTTTACTCCAAGCAGGAAACCAATCAGCTTCACCAGGTAATGTTTTCCACACACTATCTTCAACAAAAGATTCTGCTGGTGCATAGACACCAACTGAACTTACAAATACTAACCAAATATTCATTTGGGCACATTGGTTTATAATTTCAGTATTAATTTTAAAAGACGGATATAAAAAATCAACAGGTTCATTTTTTGCCCTCATTGGAGAACCTTTGACACCAAATGCATTAAATACTGCATCAGGGGTTTCAAAAAAAAACAAATTTTTAAGATTTTCACCAATTGTTAAATCTAATTCGTAAAAGGTAAAATTATCTGATACTGGTAAATTATTTGAATATCGTAAATCAACTCCAATCACATTATACCCCAGCTTTAAACATTTTTTTACTAAATGTATTCCTACTAGGCCACTGCAGCCTGTTATCAATATTTTTTTCATATTATTATTTTGTGTCTGTAATGTATTCACCCGTTTCCCAGTTTCCCAATTTTCCATCATGCATTCTAATTGGTTTAATTGTGTGGTCTATTTCAATAGAATTATACCAATCAGTTAATTCAGGAAATGTTTCCACAAAGTTTTTATTTCTACGAATATCATATTGAGTATAAAAACTCTTAAAATCGTGGAATTGTAAATCCATATTCAATTCGGTGCGATTGTGTCCTCTTTTTACAACTTCTATATAATCAATCAATCTTTCTAATTGAGCTTTTTCTCCTGAATTAAATAAATTACTATCTTTATTATCTTCATACCAATTTTTTAATTTAGTATGTAGTATCATTTTTATTTCATCAGGTAATACTAATGGAGACATAAACGATGGCCATCTTAAGATATTTAAATCAACGTTTGGTCTATGGTGACCATATTTTATCTTTAAAATTTTCATATCTTCTAAAAATTCAACTATACTAAATAAAGATAAACTATTTATTGTCATCATTATTGTTAATGCTCTAAATTTTTCAGGGTTAGCTTGTTCAATAAATTTAACTACATTGGCTCTCCAAGTATCATAATGTAATCCATCTCTAATATATTCTGCATGTTTACCGAAAGATTCATTTGAAGTATATAAATCAAATTGTTTAATATCCAATTCATATGTTATATCTATTAATCTTTGTAAAGATTTATCATTAACTCCTAAATTAGAATTTACGGCCATTCTTAAATTTTTGGATGGATATTTTTTCATTATTTCTATAAAATCCCAAAAATTATGACTTTGTGATGGTTCACCACCGGTAACTCTTACCTCTTGTAACGTTTGTGATAATTCTGGCCACCATTCTAAAAATGCCTTTACATATGGATTATTCTCATTATGTTTACCAAATTGTTCAGACCAAGAACCATCGGATTGATATGCACCTGCACTTCCTGTTTTAAATTTTTGATAAGGGCCGTGTTGTTGAATTTCTTTACCCCAAGTTGTACTATATCCCGCATTACAATATGAACATGCAAAATTACAAGTCCTATCAAAGCTAATTTCAACGGTTTTTAATGGTATATCGGCATCCCATGGAATATGTTGTAATGCTGCAATGTCTTCTTCACTATAAATACTACTCTTATATACTCTATCGGATACATTATTTCTACCTATATCTTCTATTTTCCAACAATATGAACATTCGGCCGGTTTGATGCCTGTTAACATCATTCTACGCATTTCTTTTTTATGCTTAGTATTATGTAATGCTGATGGATTTGTTTTTATTTCTTCTAAATCAATTGGATGGGGCAATGGTAAATGACACGAATTGGTATAACCATGTCCTAAATGTAAACTGGCATTATACCATTTTGCTGCACAAAAAGTACAACTTATACTATTCAAATTTTTATCTCTCCATTTTTGTAACTCATCTGTCATATATCTAATTTTTATAATTTTTATTTTTTAATTCGGCGTTTTTGTGTAAGTAAAGAAAATCACTTTCGCCTTCAAAAAAAATTTCATATCCATAACTTTTTAATAACGTATCCAATTCATAATCAATTTCATGTACAAAACTATCAATATTTCGGCCATTTTCATAATATCTAAAACCAATCATTTCAATCCATATTGCGGATGGTCTATAATTTCCTAATTTTTTAAATACATTATATTCCGCACCTTCTACATCTATATGTATAAAATCGGGAGATATATTATTATCATTACAAAATGTTTCTATTGTTACCGATTTAACCAAATATGGTTCTCCATATATTATATTACTATTTGGTTTACGTTTGAAAATACTACTAGATTGTAATTGTTCATTATTTCTTTCTGTTTGAGATGGATAGAATAAAACATCATCATTTATATCAGATATTGCATAATTGAAAAATTTAACTCCATATTCAATTGCTCTTTTGGTACAAATATCATAATGATTTTTTAATGGTTCAAATGCATAAATTTCTGCATTGGGAAGTGTTTCTGCAAATGCTTTTGTATCCCACAAATCTGCACTACCAATATCAAAAAAAATAATTTTTTTATATTGAAAATTTTCTTTTAAGAAATTTAAATTAATGAAACTCATATTATACTATTTTTGCTGGTCTTGCAAATTTATTAAATTCCAAATTCTTTTGATATACAAATTGTTCCGTTTCGTATAATTGGCCGTGGTTGCCATTTCCTGATTTGTCAAATGTTTTAAATTTTGAATTATTTTCAAAATCAAACCAAAGATATAAATTATCATCTTTTTCAATACTATCATGATATATTTTTACTTCAAAAATTTCACCACTAAACCAAAACTGATTCTCTTCATGAGAATATGGATTAGCTACTCCAATAAAAATTGATTGGTTTGAGTAATCATATAATTGGCCGCATTCTTTATCTTTGTAAAAGATATCATTAATATACATTGTAAATTTATCCTTTGTTTTTATAATTTTTACTTTAATAATATCACTAATGTAGGAGCCAGTTTCTTTTTTAGAGTTTTCAAAATTAATTGCCCATTCTCTAATTTCTTTATCCTGAATTGTCTCCAATTGTAAATTATTATAAAAAAATCCCCATCTTGCAACTAAACCAATTAAGACGTTTTCATCTATAACATTGGGTGCTATTTTTTTTATGTAATTAATCCACCATTCTTCATAATTTTTATTATCATCACTCTTTAATCCAAAATAAATATCATCATAATGTATCTCATCTCCAACGTGTTTAAACCAACACCACTTTACCGAAGATGAAACGGAGTCTTCCTCTAATAGAGTAGATGTTTTTTGAGTAAAGATGCCCATATTATAACCAGTCCTTCCCATTAGACATTGTTCACTACTAGAAAATTCTTCTAACATTCCTGATTTATAAGTTATTTCGTAAATGAAATCACCATTCAGTAGGTTATAGTTTTTTGTATTTGTGTGGTTTCGTGTTTCGTTTTTAACGATAAACGATTTTTTATTTTTAATTATCATGATACTCTACATTTTTGTAAAAATTCTTCTAATTCAGGAAATGTTTTATTAAAATCGGTTCCTCTTCTTTTGTCATGCTCTTTAATAAATTTATAAAAATCTCTACGATTTTGTTTTAAATTTTCATCATTATTTTCCGTTATAAACCAATCTTTAATTCTTTTAATTTTATTTATTTCAATATCGGTAAATCCAAAACCATCCATACCGATTCTAGTTTGTTCGTGAAAATCTACTAATTTTGCCTGTCTATCAATAACATCCACCCAATGGTTTTCTAATATTTTAACTGCTTGGTGGTTTGGCCATCTAAGATATGATGAATCTAATAATAACGATGAACCCCAATATCTATATGGGTTGTGATGTCTTTCTTTTAAAACAATAACATCTTCTATTAGTTTATGATAATTTGGAACAGATAATGCATTATATGTTGACATTATATCAATTGTTAATGGTTTGAATTTATCTAATAAAAAATCAACTCTTTCTTTAAATAAATTATAATCCAAACCATTTCTTATATAATTAGCTTGCTCACCCCAGGTATCACAAGAAGTAAATATAATAAATTCATGTACTAATTCGTTATCAATTATTTTTTCAACTTTTGATACAAATTCATCAAATAATTTTTGTGGAATTCCAAGATTACTATTAATACATAAACTTAATTTTTTATTTGGATTGGGTGTTTCAATTATATAATCTAATAACTTAAATGTATCTTTTGATAAAAGAGGTTCACCACCTGTAATTCTGAATGTGTGTAAATCTTGATACATTTCCGGCCACCATTTCCAAAATGCTTCTACATATGGATTATGGTCGGATGCTAAATAAGGCATTGTACCTTCTTTTTTAAATAATGCAATATCATTAAAATTAGTACTGGTTTTATACGGGCCAAATTGATTTATTTCTTCAACCCATTTAGATGAATATTGAGGGCCGCAGTAAGAACATTTAAAATTACAAGTATTTGAAAAAGAAACCTCTACATATTTTGGATTAAAATTATTCTGCCAACCAGTCTTTAATATATCCTCAAAATGGGGGGCTGACCAGGGTTCCGATGATTTGTATGTTCTATCCGAAAAAGCGTTGGATACATCCTCTATGTTCCAACAATAATCACATTCCTTTGGTTTACCACCTTCTAACATTTCTTTACGAACTTTCTTTTTAAAGTTTGTATTATGTAATGCTTTTGGGTCATTCATAATTTCTTCTAATGGAATTTTATGAGTAGCTGGGTGGTGGCATGAGTGATTGGTACCATTATGTAAATGCATTGTAACTTGTGTCCATTTTGCTAAACACATACCACATCCTACATCATTTAATTTATTTCTAGTCTTTTCAAAAACTTCGTTTAGCATGTTACATTTATTAATTTATGTTTATCAAATATTATATCCGTATTAATATAATTATAATTCATATTATTAATACCATCGTTTTTATAATCTAATTTACCTTGTTGCATTTCTAAAATATATCTTCTTTCATTTCTTGCAGTAGTTTCACCCTTTGCCCACTTATCAATACCACCAACATTAATCAATCCTTCCGTTTGATGTGGTAAACATAAAAATTTACCATTTCTTCTATAAGGTAAAATGGTATTTGGAATTTCTATTTTTTCTTTTTTTAATTCAATATTTTCCATTTCACCAAATTCTAAATTCATAGTGAATATATCTAATATCAAATTATTTTCAGGTATTTCTTTATGTAGATTTTTTACCTCATCGGATGTTAAACATCTATCCCACATTTGTATGCTAGCAATGCCACCTTTAAAAAATTCTTCAATTGGTGATTTTGAATAACCAACATTAAATGGTTCCATTCCATATTTCTTTAATGGTTCTGAAAAACTTAATGGTGATTGTGTACCTGTTCCTAATCTTGCATCACTTTCTCTACCATTTAAATAAAAATGTATTTTATTATTTTTAGAATCAACTGCCATTGTTACCCAACTCCATTGATTTTCATATCTTTTAATCCATTGGTACAAATGTTGTTTAGTTCTATCCCAAAGTTGCATTGTATATGCTCTACTATTGTTAAATGATAATCCCCAATCATATCCTGGTTTTCTAAATATAGGATACTCTACAAACTTTCTTTCTTCATCACCAATTAACCAAATTGCAACTTTTTCTATTTGTTGGTCAGCTTTAACTAATACTGAAATCGTATGTGAATTAGAAAGACAATCTCTTTGCTCTCTACTCGGTCTAAATTGAATTTTAGAATCTATACCATTAAAATATGATACATACATTTCTTTATCATAATCTAAATTTGTTTTTTCTGCGTAACCCTCCATCACACATCTCCAAAATAAATCATCATCTTCCATTCCCCAATCCCAATATCCATTTGAGTATCCGTTTGTTTTTTCTACTTGTTCTTTTGAAAATAAAACAGCACCACCAAAGTATTCTTCATATTTTAATTGATAATCCGATTGTGAAATACGAACTGCGATATGTTGTGGATTGTCTTTTGGAAACGAATAATCACAACTTTCATCTTCAGGCACCATATCAATATCATGCCAAACTATGTAATCACATCCATCATCGAATGCATGTTTGGCTGCAATGTTCTTCATTAAACCTCTATTAAAAAGTTTATCGTCACATTGGTGAGCAAGATATATAGTATGTTCAATTCCTCTTTCTTCTAAGAATTTTGTAACATGAGGAACAAACTGATTCATATGTTCCTCTCTGTTTCTATATGGTACGCATACTCCCAATTTCATTATATTCCAACATTTATATGTGTTATATTATTTTCATTGGTTTTTCCATATTCTGTAAATTGTAAAGAATCTAAACCATCTTTATATAATAATGATGAGTGATTGCTAACTTCATTTACAAACCTTAATTGATTGTGTCTGGTTGATATATCTTTCCATTTATTATTTTCAAATCCGTTTTCTTCATGTGGTAATGTTTTAAAAATAGAATTTCGTCTTGTTGGTATTTGAATTTCACAATATGGTAAAAAATCAGATTCTACTATTTCACATCCAACGATTTCACCATCGTTTTTATTATTAGATAAATCTGTTAATTTATAATTCTCTATATAATTTGCATCATAATAGATTTTTAAATCATTTATTGAATTATAGTTTCTTAGGTCTGTATTATCAGTTGATATTTCTTTAATTTGATTATCGGTCAATATATTATCATAATATGCGAATGTGTCGATGTGTCCTTTAAAATAGTTTGGTATAATATCTCTCTTTGGATTACCAACCCCTAAATAAAAATAGGGTTCTATTTTATATTTATATAATTTTTTAAAAGATTGGGTTTGGCCGATGTAAATTCCATCTTGGTATACTTTTATAATATTATCAATTGTATCAATAGTAACTATGATATTTGTTCTATAATTTGGTTTTATAGGAGTGTTTACATATAATGCATTTAGTTTATCATCAAATGCACAAAAATTATATCGTGCAAAAGAAGTATAACATATTGCAAAATCATATCCCGGAATACTGAATACCGTAAACTCATCCGATTCCTTTTGGTGATTCAAGTTCAATTTATCAGGATAAAATGATATGAAAAAAGTTGAACTCATATTGCAATTAATTGTATTATTACATTTTACCAATGAGTTGATTCCATTAAATTTCAATGATACTCCACTTCTACCTATATTTTTAATATTACTATTTTGCAATTTTATATTATGATGGTTACATCTTAATAACAAATCATCATCCTCATAACCCCATCCCCAATATTTATTTGAGTAACCATTTATTTTTTCAAAATCTTTCATTGTAATCATAGTAGCTCCACCAAAATATTGGTCAAACATTTCTCTTTTTGCATCTCCTGGTTTTGTAATAAAGTTTGTTGCTAAATGTAATGGAATGTTTGAATAGGAATAATCTACATCATGTGGTAACATATCTACATCATGAAATACCATATAATCACAGCCCAAACCTTTTGCATATTTTGCACCTACATTTAATATCATTCCTCTATTAAATAATTTAGCATCATCTTGTTGAATGACAATTATTTCGTAATCAATATTTTTTGTTGAAAGATATTCGACCATGTAATATTTAAATAATACCAACTGGTCGTATCGGTCTCTATATGGGACAATTATTCCAAGTTTATGCGGACTCATCGGTATCTGATGCAGATTTTGGAATAGTTTTATGCCACTCTGATAAATAATATTGAATACGATTACTCCATTCATCTTTGTCAATATCTTCAAACCATATGGTAAGTGCGTCTAATGAGTTAGCTATTTTTTCTAATGCTTTTACTTTTCTTGTTTCTAAAAGTAATTGTTCTTCGTTTTTATTTTCTGCCATAACTTGTTTATTTTTATAAATCTAATCTATTTTTTTGATATTACCAAATTATATTGATACTATTTTTTTCAAAAGTTTATTCCATTGTTTATATTCACCATTTCCAATATATTCAAACATATATTCTTTATTTGTAACATCTATTTCAAAATTACTACTTCTTAAAGATTGATACATTTTCAAATACTCAGCTGAGAATGAATAATCTTTTTTTATGTCTGCAACTTGTTTAATTCTTTCTACACAAGTCGAATCCCATTTGAAATGATGTACTTGAACATTATATTCATCAACAGGTGCAATTAACGGATGGTTCCAACCTTGCCATCTCCATGTAGTTTGTCCATCTATTTTTGCGTAGTGTTGTCCAGGTGTGATTTCTATATAACCTTTCATTATACATACTTTATTAGGACATGCACCACTCATTGGGTATCTAAAAAATCCTGCAACTGGAAATTGTTCAAATATATTTTCCTTTTTATTTATATTTGGAAAATCACCAACTTGTCCTATTCTATCTATAAACCCACCTCTTACCAATTCCCATCCATTTCTTGCACAAGCTGATATAATTTGATTTAGGGGTTTGGAATAAATGTGAAATTCATCGTCATCAGAAACTACCCACCAATCGTTAGGAAATAACATTTTTATTTCATTATATAATTCAGTAACATATTCCCAATTAAATTTTTCTTTTGTTACTCTTTTTATAATTTTTGTTTTATCAAATTCTTTTACAATTTTAGATACTTCATTATAAATATTTTTACCTTCCCATTCATAAACTACAACATACATTTCGTCTACCAAATCTTTATAATGATTCAACATATGCCACAATGTATCCGTTCGTGAACCTGTTACTGTAACTAATCTTATTTTATTCATTCTTTTTTTTAATCTTTCCTTGTTAACAGTGTTAAACCTGTACTGGTAACTTTTTTATCAAACATACGAAAATTTTTTAAGTTTACCAAATTCCATTTCTGATTTTCTTCTAATTCTTTAATATATTTAGCCGGGCCATCAAACGGAACAAAATCTTCTTTTGCATTTTCGGTTACAACAAATGTGTCATGATAGTTTTGGTCTATGTCGTGAATAGTAATAATTCCATTTTCAGACATAATTGAAGAATATAATTCAAAATCTTTTTTAACTCCTTCGTATGAATGGTCTCCGTCAATATGTAAGTAATCTATTTTAATATCTTGCCTTACAAAGTAATCATAAAATGCTCTTTCAGATGTTTCTAAAATTATTTGAGGTTGAAAATTAAATCTTAAAAAAGAATTTTCTTCTGTCCAATCGGTAAACCCACCAACACCATTTGCAGCATCAACTATGATTGTAGTTCCGGTGTCGCCCCATTCATTTGCTTTGTTTCCTTCAAATATTTTTTGTTCCCATAAATCGTATCTTGATTGTGTCATAAGACGAGGTATAAATCCACCTCCTGACCCAATACAGACACATACCTTTGCTCTAATAAATTGAATGAAAGAGTATACCAAAAGACCATCTCCCATATGTAAATCGGTTGCACCATGTGTCCAACGATACTTTACAGGAGTATGTATTTCATTACCTTCTTTATCTATGTGAGTATTATTGGTAATAAACTTTTTTACTCTATCTAAGTTAATAAGAGGTTCCATATTTCTTTAATCCATTTTTGTTTATTAGTATATTTTTCTAGTCCGGCTTTTAATCTATCAAATTGTTTTTTATTTTTTTCAAATCCATCTTCTAATATTTTTATGTATTGATAATGAAATTGTTTTTTATTAATTGCTCTATATCTGTATTTAATATCTTTCATCCAACTACCATCTAATATTGGAAGTTTACCATTATCAATTGCGTCAAAGATTGCATATCCAAATGGTTCTTTGGTATATGCTCCATGAAATATTTGGAAATTCTTTTCAAAAAACTTATTGTGAAAACGATAATCAAATTCTATAAATTGATGTACGGATGCATTTATTTTACTACCTTCTAACATTCTTTTATAATCATATTTGTTTGAAAATATAAATGCAGGTATTGAATCTAAATAATGTGCGTTCTTTCTTGTCTCACATCTTGCAGCATATCCAACTTTATTATCAATTACTCCAACAAATGGTTTTTTATTTTTCCATTCATAATAATTTGGAATTGTAATTGTTTTTGGATAGTATGTGTGTATTGTATCTTTCTCATAACCAATCCAAACAATATTTTCAGAATTATCTAATATATCTTTTTGCCAATGCCAATCCAATCTTGTCATTAAATTTTCATATTCATCATTTAATCCAACCATATCAGGTATAAACGCATGAACAAATGTAAGATATGTTTTATGTAAATACTTTTGAATAATAGGATTTGGTTTATAAGAATGGTGTAAAAAGACAATCTTATCACATTCGTCTAATATTTTATCAACTTCTTTTTCGTTTCCAAAAGTATAGATTGCATCAATTTCTCTAACCAAAGGTCTACCATCAATTATAATTTTGTAATCTTCTTTGACTAATGGTAAAACATTTTCTATAAAGTTGTTGCACCAAATATCGGCACCTCCTATAACATTTTTTCCGTAACCTGTTGTAATAAAAACTATCATAATCTTTCTTCAATAAGTATTTATTTTTTAAAATTGTTTTTTTATTATCATATTAATACTGATTTTTTTGCTGTGTTTTGTATTAACTTCCAATACTCATATGATGTTGTACCCTCTTTAATATCTAATACTTCATTATATGGTAACTTGTTCATATACTCCGCTTTATAAAATAATCCACTTGTTGAATTCACCGCGCCAGCATTATGAAATATGTTACATGTATTCCATAAATTTTCAGGAGATGTTGCCCAACTAAATTCCATATTTGGATGACATATTGTTTCATATCCTAATTTCCAACCATTCCATAATACAGACCACATATCTGCACACCATATTTGTAATTCGTGATAAGTTGGTTCAATTAATTTTTTTGAATTACTTAATAAATTAATTTCTCTAAATAAATTTTCACAATCGTTTTCAACATTATCCCAAAAATTATAATCAATTCCTTTCATTAAGTATTGTGCACCAATAGAGTTTAATTCATTTTGTTTAACCAAATCTTTATCTATATCAACTATCTCACACATTTTAGTAAGTATATCATCACCTTTTGAAATAATATAATCATGTCCTATATACCACCTTGTATCACTACCATACCACTTATCATCATTTATCATTTCTTCGGTTATCCATTCACCAATTGGTTTTGTGAAAGCAATATCACAATCATGATAGAAAATAGTATTATTATGTATTTCAGGTCTAGCTTCCCAATGTTGTTTTAATATGTTTGGTCTTATTGAAGATGTATATCCTTTATTTTGTCTTGTATCACTATAAAAGAAAAATCTAACATAATTGTATCTTTCTGCTAACTTAGTCCACTGTTCGGTAATAATTCCATTTTCAGCATAACAAATCACATCCATATTATTTGGATTAACACCCATTTCAATAAAATTGTGTATCATTACTTCAACCTGCCAAGTGTAATATGGAATTGCGGGTTGAGCACATATAAATCTTAAATCTTTCATAACTTTTATTTAACAAGCAGCACAATCAGGATTAGTATTACAAGGAGTACCACAAGGATATAATGTTAATGTTCCTGTATTTGCAAACGGATTAGTTCCTCCTTTTGCACAAACTGTCTGAGTAAATCCTGAATTAATGTTTCTATTTAGTGTAGTTCCATCACTACATCTATCATAAGAATAATTACCAGTTCCTGCTCCTTCGTTAACTATTGTCCAACATTCACAAGGTGCCGCCGTCGTTGTAGTCGTAGTAGTCGGTGCTTCAGTCGTTGTAGTCGTAGTTGTCGGTGCTGCAGTTGTAGTCGTAGTAGTCGGTGCTTCAGTCGTTGTAGTCGTAGTTGTTGGAACTGGACAAGTTATTGAATCTATTGGATAACCACTAGTATTAATTTGAACAGCATAAACTCCATTACCATACCATCTATCGTCACCATCAAATGGTGTATATGGATAAGTGTTTGTATCATAGAATCTATCTGCTAAACTAAAGTCAGAGTCATAAGAATATAAAGTATTAGGTTTAGCTGTTGTTGCACAAGCAAGACTTGAATTTAGTCTACCATTAGTAACCAAGAAACTGTATGGTGGTGGTGCTGCAGTTGTAGTCGTAGTTGTAGTTGGTGCCGCAGTTGTAGTCGTAGTTGTCGGTGCTGCAGTTGTCGTAGTTGTGGTAGTCGGTGCAGCAGTTGTTGTAGTCGTAGTTGTTGGACAAGATACACAAGCCGTTTGTGGTGTACCATTTTCTGCAGAACCATTGCGTTGGAATTCTCTAGCATTACCTAGGCGAGCTATATAGAATGTCTCATTATTACCAAAATCATTATAAACATTACCGTATAATACAGATGATAATGAACGTACCGATGATGCATCACACAAATTTGTTCCATAAACAGTAATTGTAACAAGTCCGTATTCACCTCCTGCACAAGCCGTATCAGTATCTACTATACTTACAAATCCTGTGAATGTAGCTTGTGCTGGTGCAGCAGTTGTAGTGGTAGTAGTTGTAGTGGTAGTAGTTGTTGTTGGTGCAACTGCACTATATCCTAAAAATTCTTTTATACTATGAGGTGCAGTTTTACCTGCAGCTTCGGAATATACTCTTAATATATTAGATGTAGAACCCAATTCATCTTTAATATTTTTCATCGATATCGGCCCGGTACTTTGTAACGCCATTTTATCTATTCTTTTTTAATTCTTCAATTTCTGATTTTAATTCCTTTATACACTCTACTAAAAGTGGAACTATTTTTTCGTATTGAATTGTTAAATAATTTTCACCGGTTTTTAGCTTAACATCAAATGCTGCCGGTTTAATTATTTCTGGCATCACCGATTGTACTTCTTGTGCAATAAAGCCAACTTCTCTTTTTGTTGTATCTTTATCAGTTAATTCTTTTGCTAATTCATTCCAATTAAAATATACACCATTAATTTTTGATATTTTTTCTAATGGAGAATCTATATTAACTATATTTGTTTTTAATCTACCATCGGATGTATTTGCTGTAACATCTCCTGTAAAGGTAGCATCTCCACTACCTCGTAAAACATATCCAGCATTTGAAGTACTAACTCCGTCAATTAAAATACCACCACCTCCCACTTTTAGAGCTGCTGAATTTGAATCGGTAGCTTTATATATCCAAACGATTTCATCGGTGTAAGTCGTTGCCCCATTATCATAAAAAAGAGCTCTTGTATACTCACCATAATTATCAAATCTCATATAGTTTTTTAAATTATCCGAACCATCTCTAGCACCCAAAAAAATCATACCACCATCACCCATATATGTTGTACTTACTAAAGTTTCAGAACTCGATGCCATATCATTTATTAATCCAGTAGAAAGTTTAAAATTTGCATTCGTTCCACCAGTATATGATATTTCTGGAGTTGATGAATTGAAAATTATTTTACCATTACTACTACTTAAAAAAGTATTACCAATTTTCCAACCCCCAATTGTTCCCACAGTTGAAGTTATAGTACCAGTAATTGTTGCAGAGGTTGCAGTTAAAGCTCCGCCGGGAGTTACTCTAAAAGGAGCGGAAGCAAATGTAGCATCTCCTAAATAAATTCCATTAGCATCTGCTTTAAAAATATTAGGAGCAGTTCCTATTGAAATTGTACCACCACTAAGTGCTCCACTAAATGTACCTCCTGCTGCAGAAAGATTTCCACTAAATGTACCTCCTGCTGCAGAAAGATTTCCGGCAAAAGTACCTCCTGCTGCAGAAAGATTTCCGGCAAAAGTACCTCCTGCTGCATTAAGAGTTCCTTTAAAAAATGCATCACCCGTAGAACTTATATAAAAATTTTTACTTCTTAAAGAACCAGTATCTAAATTAAATATGGTACCGGCATCCATATAAGAACCACTTACATCCGTATCTGCTCCACCATAGTCGAAATTTGTAGATTTTATAATACCCGTTGATATGTTACTACCATTTATTAAAGTTGCACCCGCTACTCCAAATGAAAGAGCATTAGTACCATCACCAACATTATTTGGAGCCGTAAATGAAACCAATCCACTAAATCCAATCGCTTGAATCGGAGTACCAAATGTAGGTGTTCCTGTTCCACCACCTGCAGTAGTTTCAACTACTGTATAAGTTGAATACCAATATTTGTTAGAATTTCCACTTGCATATGTAGGTGCACCCAACCCCCAATTCGCCGTAAGTCCTGTAAATACATTTGTTGCAAAAGTATATGATGTTGCAGTGGGTGTTGCCGGTGCCGTTGCTGATGATAACTGATAGTGTACCATATTTGCCGCAGTTCTTTTACCATCGGCACCAGTACCTCCCGGTGCACCATTTGAACCATCCGTACCCTTTACTCCTTCTAATGAAACACCAACTTTATGTGTTTTAGTTATAGTACCAGTTGTTCCTTCTGAATTTTTATACGATATAGTTAAAGAAACCGTTGTACCGGTTGTTGTCGTTGGTGTCGTTGGTGTTATTGTTCCACTACTATTAGAACCACCCGTTATAGATGAAACATAATATGTACTATTGCTTGCTAAGCTTGCATCATATGAATAATTGGAACCACCTTCATTTACACTTGTTGTAAATGTTGCAGGTGTTGCAAAACCGGCAGAACTACTTAATATAGTTTGTGTTTCTGATGATAATAATGCCAATGTAGTTGGTGCAGCAGCTTTTGCTTTTGATATATTTGCAACAATATTTTTTGTTCCAGTTGTACCTTCACTATCGGTATAATTTACAGGAATAGTAACACTACCTGAATCCGAATACATTGTTGATGCGTTTGAGCTAAACGTTATTGTATTGGTTGAAACACTACCTGCTAATCCTCCTGTATAAGTAGGAGTACCAATTGATGTAAATCTGGATGTACTACCTTCTAATGCAGTAATACTTAACGCTGATGGGATTGTTGAACCACTACCCTTTGAATTTGATACTAATGTTTGTGAAGTGGGTGATACTGCTATAACAACATTTGGAGTTCCTATTTTTGCTTTTGAATATGTTATATCTTTTGAAGAACTTATTATAGTTCCACCACCATCTTTATATTTTACTAATAATGTCAAAGAACCACTATCTGCACTTAAAGCGTTTATTGAATAACTTGTTCCGTTAAATGTATTTGGAGTCAAATTACTAAATGCCGAAATACTTGCACTAAATGAATTGGTTACAAATGTTGATGAATAATTTATAGTTTCATTACCAACTTTAACTGTTATAGAACCACTACTTGCAGCAAATCCACCAACCACCGTTCCTATTGAAAGTGCAGGGAATGATGTGTTTTCATTACTTACTGCAACTGAAAAACCATCTAATATTTTGACAGGACTTATTTTAATTGCATCAGAAAAAACATTACCAAATTGGTCAGAACCGGAAATAGAATAAATTGTTTCACCTGTTGAATGTGGATATGATGTTCCCGATATTGTATATGTATCTACACCATTAGTTGCATTGGTAGAAACAAAAGTTAATCCAGGCTTTCCACTTCCAGAATTTACAGTTAATGGTATTACTGCCGATGCTAAATTTTTACGTTTAGCTTCTATTGTTATTATTTGTCCTGATGGATTTAGAGATAAGTCTGTTGCTTTATAAATAAATTGATTTGTATTTGAAGTGACAAACACACCAGGTGCATTATCACCATCTTCAAATCTATAAATGGTTTCAAATTCTATAAAATTCTCACATGACGCCGTATAAACAATTGAACCAATTATTGTATTTGCAACACTTCCACTAAAATTAGCAATAGTTAATAGTGCACCATTATCACTCACATTTGTTAACGTACCTGGATAAGTTCCAGCATAACTTACGGGTGTAATATAATTTCCACTAATATCAAACGCAGATGACGCATATGTTACGGAACCTGTTAAATTAGTTTTTAGTGTTGAAAATTTAACTGTTTGATTTGCAGGATTACCATATGAACCTGTACTAAATCTAAATGCACTTCTATCGGTTTGAAATGTTAATAATTTAGCGGTAGCAGCTACATTACCCCCTGTAAATACTGCACTTTGAGTTACTGCCACAGGTACATAGTTATTATTTACATCATAAAATTCAAATTTGAAATTATAAGTTTGATTATTAATATCCGTTGGCATTGTTGTAACAAACGAAATTTCATCCGGTGAAAATGCTGTATCTTGTGACAATTTCAAACTAATGTTTCCCAAATGCCACTCCCCTCGCGATTGTGAAAAATATAAACTGGCCGATGGATAGTCTTTTGTTATTTTGAATGGTATTACTGTATCTAATAAATTTTTTGTAGGAGCTGTTCCAGTTAAAGTTGCAATACTACTACTTGTTGAACCTGAAACTAAATAAATTCCTAAATTACTCGCGGTAGATGCCGAATAAAATGCATCCAAATTTAATTCGTAAGTATTTGCACTTTTTATATCTAAAGATGATGTATATGTAAAATACCCACTACCTGTTAATCTAACACCACTTTCAACTCTACTGGATGTAAGAAATGCATTTAATGAACCGGTGTTCCAATAATTTTTAAGTGTTTCCGATGTTAGTATACCTGTTTGGCCTATTACACTTCCTGACAAACCATATGATGTTAATAATTCTTTTGATTCAACTAATATATCTTGTATCAAATTATAATCCGATATATCACCTTCGGATGTTCTAAATACTTTAACTCTTTTTACATCCCCTGCAAATGTTTCTAATTTTGAAAGTTTAATATCTGCAAATGATTGAGTAACCGCACTTGCAACTTTGCTACCACTAACTATTGTGTAAATAGGATTTAATATTTCAGTAATTGTGGCTTGTGGTCTTTGATAAAACCTAATCTTTGTAGTATTAGCAAGTGATGGATTTACGTTTATAGTTTTTTGCCATTTAACATTATATTTGTTTTCCCAATCTGCAGGAACTATTTGAGTAATACCATTTTCATCAATATATTGACTTAATTCACCTAATATTGTAAGGGTACATGCACCATATGCCGTATCTGGATAAATGTAAACAGAAACAACTTTAGAAATACCTTCATAGTATTCGGTTACAAAATTTTCTCCATTTATAGAAGATGATATCAAACCTTCTGCGGGTTCGTGGTAAATTATATTTCCGTTTGAATCTTTAAGTTCGATTTGTATTTTTGTGTCACCAACTAATTCAGGACCACCAGCTACTAAAAATGCATTCTTACCTCCTGTAAACGTATCGGGTAATTCTGTTATTTTGAAATATTTACTACCGGCCTCCGTATCGTTTACCAATGTGGCGTATCTATCTAAATTTTTAGCAAATAAAGTTTTTTGTATAACTGCCATTTAATCTTTTTAAATAAATATCTCTAAAAAAAGAATTATGTCATATTTATCTAAAGAAAACTAATATACATTATATAATACTAAAGAAAACTAAATAAGTTATGAAATACGCAATGTTACAAATCAAAAAAGAAACCCATGAACTTCTCAAAGGATATTGTGAAGAACACGGGTTTAAAATGGGTAGTCTAGTTGAAAATCTAATCAAGAAACACGTCGGTGTCTCAAAACCACAATCTAGTGTGTTGAAGGCTGATAAGGTCGTTCTTAGAAATCAATCTTACTAAACCCATTTACTTTTTTTATTTCTATCAATCCATCTACGATATCTCTCATTTGTTCTAAGTGAGAAATAACCCAAATGAAATCAAATTGAGTTTTAAGATATTGCATCATCATAAATAAAGATGATAAATTATCTGCGTCTAATGTTCCAAATCCTTCATCTACTACTAAGAAATTTGGACGAGGTAAGTTGCATACATTAATAAGTGCAACTCTAATAGCAAGTCCACTAACGAACTTCTCCATTCCACTACACATCTCCAATGGCCATTCCTGGTCTTCGTAAACTATTTTTGCATTGATTGATTTACCATCCATTTCCATTGTCACACCAAAGTCTACAACTTGTGCAAGGATATTGTTTACCTCATTCTCAATAACAGGTAATGCTTTTGAAATTAATTCATATGGAATACCATCTCTCTTTACAGCATCTAAATAATAGGTGTATAATCGGTTCTTTTCTTCTAAGTCCTTAACCTCATTCATCTTTTGTTTGATACTATCTATATAAGTCTGTAATGATGATATAGAACCATTTGTAGTTGCTATTTGTTTACTGATATCTTTAATGTCCAACTCAAAGCTTTTCTTTTCAGTTTCTAATTGTTTGATTTGACTTTCTAACTCTTTATTACTTTGAATAGTGTCCTCATTCTCATAATACTTTTCAATATCATCCTCTACACTGTCCAATTGGATTTCTAATAATTCTTTCTTTGTATCTAATCCAGTCAATTCGGCTTGTGTTTTTTCTTTAATGACATTTCCTTTTGACCATTTGGTTTTCAAATCACTATATTCATTCCATTGTGTTTCAATATCACCAAAAAGTGTAATTTGATTTAATAAGGCATCATAACTAATATTTAAGGTTTCCATTTCATCACCTTGCTTTATAATATCTTCTTTTGCTTTCATTGCATCCTTTACGAATACATTATCACAACAAAACTTACAATTTGGGTCATACTCATGACTATCTAAATGTGAAATCTTCTTTTGGTTAGACTCAATTGTCTGTTCTAATAATTGAATATAATGTCCTGTATTTTTCTTTGAATTTAATGCAATATCATATTGTTTTATAGAATCTTCAATTGGAGTATCGTTTATAGTCTTTCTATCTTCAATTGATTGTGAAAGTTCCGTAAGTAAGTTTGTATATTCTTCAATTTTAACTTCTTTGGTTTCATAATCTTTCTCCAATTGTTCTAATTGTAATTTTAAGTCATCTCTCTTTGCTTCCAATGTAGGTAAGTCTAAATTACCATCAATAGGAGTAAGGTTTCTACTCAAATCCAATATAACACTATCCAAACCATCTTTGTCGGCATTCAATCTAGTCAATTCATTATCTAATTCTTTTAACTCACCTTTCTTTTCTTTTAAGTCATTTGCTTTATCTGCGAGTTCGGTAGTAAAGTCATTTTTCTTAAAGTTTTTAATCAATACTGAAACTTCTTTAATATCTTCAATTCCTGTTTCATATAATTTGTCAAAAACATTCAATCCCATAAATTGAGCAAGTAAGTCTTTTCTCTCACTTTGTGATTTGTCAATGAATATAGAGTTATTACCTTGTAACGATAATGCAGTCAATACGAAATCTTCATACTTACCAACATATTGTTCAATTACTGTATTTGTGTCTCTCCTTTCGGTTCCGTTCAATGATACTTTGTCATCACCATCTTGTCTATAAAACTGAACATCAACTTTAACATTTTTTCCTTTGTTTATAGTTTTTGCAGTTCTTTCAATATGATAATCTATACCTTCAATTTGAAAATGTAAATGACAACTAAAATCTTGCTTTCTATTGTTTAAGATATTTTGTGCTTTGAATGCTCTACTACTTTTATCATAAAGACAAAAAGAAATTGCGTCAAAGATAGATGACTTACCTTGTGCATTGGGTGCAAACAATCCCATCAATCCGTTTAACTTATTAAAATCAATCTTATTGTCCTCACCATAACTAAACATATTAGAAAACTCAAATCTAATCGGTTTCCAATAAATGTTTCTTAAAGTTTCCTCATGTGTAATTCTACTATTGACATCTCTGTTTATCTTTTCTAATTCACCTAAATCTTTTGCATCAACAAACGGCATCATTCTTTCCACATACTCATTTATTAAAGAGTTTTGATAGTTTATATCTGCAATGTTTTCAAAGTCTAATTTATTACCTCTATCTCCTGTTTTCTTTTTTGATAGTGAGTCGGTTCTAATAATTGTAAAGTCATCAACACCATATTTCATTTTAATTTCTGCAATTACCTTTTTAGTGTCCGCAGTATCGGTATTTGACAATCTTACTCTTAAACGAGGGTGTTTTGGCATATCGTTTACAACTGGAACCTTACCATTGTCAATATCCATAGTATAATAACCATAATCATTTTGAATGTCAATTTCCTCATAGGTCATTGTGTCTAAATCCCATGCTAAAAATCCATGTCTGTCTAATGTCTCACCAAAGTTTTGTTGTAATAGAGAACCCGCGTAAACTACCTTACAACCTTTCGGACTTATCATTTCTTGACGCTTATGGATATCACCTAATAAGGCTAAATCAAAACCATCAAATATATCCGTTGTAAAATGTCTACTACTTACAACATATCCAATATCAGTTTGTGAATTATCAACAGGTCCGTGGAATAACGCAATCTTTTTATTACCAAACATTTTGTCAGCACTAATCCAATTGTCTTTGTTATCTAAAATTGAAAATACTGAAAAATCAATACCACCAATAGAAAATACCTGTGTATCTCTTAAATAATAAAAGTCTTTTAACTCTAATGCGTCAACCAATGGAGTAAGAACATCCATTCTATCCATATTATTCATATTACAATCGTGATTTCCGGTAATAAGAATTGTAGGACAAGTTTTAGCACACTCTTTGAATAACCAACTTATTTCGTTGACTAATTCTGGTGACATTTCTAATTTAGCGTGGGCAATATCACCTGCTAAATATATAATCGCATCTTCGGTTCCTCTTTTACGGATTTCCTCAAACATTTTTTCAAATACCTGTCTATACTCTTTGTGTCTTTTTACATTACGGATGTGTACATCGGCAATGTGGTAAATTGTTTTTAATTTACTACTCATAGTGAGTTTATTTTGTTTAATAATAATTCTTCGGGAGAAAACTCTTTGGTTTTCTTTAATTCCTCATAGAATTTTTCATACCCCATATCGGCGGCATCTTTGTCTTTAAGATACATCATTTTTACATGAATACCTTGCTTTCTAAAATATTCGGCAGCTTTAAGTGCCTCATTTATTGCATCGTTGTCTAATGAAATAATAATATCGGTAATTCCACTCATAAAGATTTTTTCAACCAATATTCTTGATGGAAATTTACCTAATAATGGAATTGCATTTCTTTTAATAGTAATAGCATCAAATACGCCCTCACAAAGTATAATCGGTTCGTTCCAATTTACCTGAGAGTCAAAACATATTACATTTTTACTGATTGGAGGATTTTTGTATTTCATTTTGTTCTCCGGATAATACGAACGAGAAACAAAGTAATTTAATGAACCATCGGAATTGTATGATGGTATAATTACTCGTTGTCCATATAACCCCTCCTTACAATATCCTATATTATATTTGATTATATCTTTTTCGGTAATACCTCTTTGATTAAGATAGTGTATTGCGTGTTTATATTCTGGATTAAATCCTTTAGGAACCTCACTAAGACTTATAAATTCTTTTGGTAAGGAAATGAACACCTTTGTATCGACATCCTCTAAAAGTGGGTTATAATTGCTATCTCCGTATATCTCTCTAATAACCGAAATAACCTTTCTATCAACATCTAACTTTTTTAATAATGAGGTCAATTTCTTACCACCACTATTGCAAGTCCAACAATGCCATTTTTGGGTTTCCGTATTAACTTGGAGTTTTTGTTTGTGGTGATTACAGAAAGGACAGTAAAATGCTAACTCATTTCCTTTGAGATTGAGATAACTACCTAAAATACCAGTAAGGGTAGATACGACTATATTCTTATCATTTTGCTTCAACACGACTTAAATATACGACAAATATTTGATATTACCAAATATTTTACGGTCTATTTTCCTCTAAAAACCACTCATTTGGGATGATTTTGTCCGAATATTTATATCCGTTCTTTTCACACCAATCCCCATAGGTCGTTTTGGACTTTTTGGTGATTTTGTTCTTTGAATTGGAAAATACGAACCTAATATCCATATTTGGGTTTTGTTCTTTAACCAATAAGTGTTTCTTACGGTCAGCTGCCACAAACCTACCTTTTGTCTCTATTCTAATACCATTGGGTAATTTGAAATCGGGATGATAGTGGTGTGTGGATGCAGGAATTATGTATGGAACCTTTTCAGTTTCATACTCTACTTTAATTCCTTGTGATTCTATTTGTTGAGAAATGGTTTCTTCTAAACCAGACTTAAATCCATATTTTTGTGCAACCCATTTAGGATTGTTCTTTTTTGTAACTTTTTTAACCATTAAATTTGTTTATTATGAAGGGTCTTTCTTAACAGTTGAAGAATACTTTTTGGTAGATGTTGCTCCACCAACGTATGTACTTCCTGCACCCAAATCACCTAATTGGTATCTGCCAATGCCTTTCTTTTTTTCAAAAGAAGCCACACCTTCATCGTCATCTGCCGCTTGTTTGTCTCTTGGCCCTTTAGTGTATGGGGTGATATCTTTTCTAAAAGATTCCCAAGCTTTAACATCTGGTCCACCTTTTGTGAAAGATGTATTCGTATTTGCTTTGTATAATTCTAAAATTTTTGACATGTTATTTGTTTTTGTATATAAATATAAGATTAAGTATCAAATCGTACAATAAAGTTTACAGTAATATCCGATTCGGATTTAATTGGTTGTGGAAGTTTTGCAACCGCTACCAATTGACAATCATCGTCATATAAACCTATTGTTGTAATAAATGGTAAAAGAAATGAACCCGTAGTATCAACTGAACTACTTAAATCATAATGTTCAAATCCACCACTAATTGAACTACTATAAGCTGAGCCAAATCTATAATCTAATATGTTTCCATTTTCTAATGTAGATTTTTTACGAATATATTTAACTCCTGGATTTGTAGTTGCTTTGTAAATTTTATTATCACTACCTGTTATAAATTCCGTTTCTTTTCCAACTTCTATTACTGCGGAAGGGTTTGTTGAAACATTGAATTCATCTTCATTTGAAATTAAAAGATATTCATGTTCATATATAGTTTGAGTGGATTTGTAATCTAATTGCCACCCACTTATTAACTTATTAGCAACATCCCTTGTTATTACAATTAATCCTTGATTATAGAATACATTACCAATTTTACTAACAGCAGCTCCCCCTTGTAAAAATTCAATATTATCTACAACCATTATACCTGATTCTACATCAAATGATATAATATTACTATCATAGTTCTCTCCGTTATATACTAAATTGAATATACCATTTTCTATATCAAATCCCATAAATTGAAAAGAGGCAGTATATGGTGTTGCTAACAAATCTGTAAATATTATTTCATCATTTTCAATATCAACCGAAATTATAGTTATGCTATCTCCTGAAGTATCTATTATATTTCCGTATAAATCATCTACATATTCCGTATTACCATCTACTAATAAAACAGACCCTTTTTTAATACCTTCTCCAACATATATTTGTGGTATAGAAATTACTTTTGCACTACCACTTAAAAATCTATCTTTTGAGGCATCACTATTATTGTATTCATTATTTTTATGACCTGTTCTTGTAAATGGATTATCTTCGTTTCCACTATAAAATTGTGCTCTTAATTGTCCGTATATAGAATTTTTAGGATATAAACCTGATAAATCCGATGAACCGATATTTGCTTCTAATAAATCAATTTGTGTAGAACCACTAGAAAAGCTCCATTCTTTATATGCCTTAAACGGCCTAATACTAATATCTGACTTTGGTATTCTTTTTAACATATCACTTATAAATATCTTAAAACTAAAAACCCACCAAATTAAGGTGGGCCATAGTTTTTATTTTATTCTCCGATTAGAAGTCTAATTTAACTTTAATTGCAATTTCCTTATCAAATGATTTTTCAACCGGTTTGGAAGTTTTTGCTACTGCTAATAATTCGTTTGCGTCATCGTATAAACCTACTGTTGTAATATAAACATGTGGGTCTCTTTCAAATAATGATTGAGCAAATGCACCTACTGAACCTGTTACAAATGTTGGATTATTTGAGAAGTTAAATTCTCTATTATTTGCTCTTACAAAATAATGAGATGTAGAAACATTTTCAGTTCTTCTTATTTGTAAGTCTGCACCACCACTAATTGCCATCAATAATGCAACCGAACCTGAGTTGTTACCATTGTTTTGGTGATAGACATTAATTATTGAGCCACTTGCTTGTCCTAATTTTGGGTCACAAGCCGATGCTAATGCATTTGGATTTAATAATATAATACCCATATCTGGATAAAATAAACCATATCCTTTTCCGTTAGGTGCACTATATCCGTTAGTTGGCGCGATTGATGCAGTTAATGCTGAACCAATATTTAATGAACCACTAACTAAGTTATAAACTCTACCTGCAGTTGTTACATTTTCGTCAGTTCCACCACTATCATCAATTAAAGTAATACGTCTAACTGAACCTGAAAAATCTATTGAAATATTTCCTGGGTCTAATCTTTCTTTGTATCTAGCTCTATTTATATTGATTGCGTAGAAAGATGTCATATCTGCAGCACCTGCAGTTGAACCACTATATACACTAAAGAAATTATCTGCACTATCTAATAATACATTCTTATATTGATTATAAGTTGCTTTGGTTGGTAAAGTTGAATCATCATTTTGAGATATAGTAGGTGCACCAAATCCACTTACATCACCATATGCAATTGAAAACTGAACTTCTCCAGAACCTGTTGCCGTTGTGTTATAAACATCTAAATAGTATTTACCACTTGTAGATGCAACTTGTGCAGATGAAGTATAGTTTGCTTTTACATCTAATGAACCTGTGTCTCCACTCCATATTCCAGAAGTTACGATTTCGGTTCTATTAGTTACTTTATCAATAGCTCCGAACTTTTTGTAAATACCATTTGTGATGGTAGTTATATCCGAGCTGATTTGTTCACCGGTTCCTAAAAATTGGTTTACGATTCTAACTAATTCGCTAGTATCTACGGGAGTTCCTGCGGTGTTTGCTGCACCTGCTAAGTATTGCGATATGTTACTTGCTAAAAGGGCCCCTCTATTGTCTCTTATTACTGCCATGGTATTTTATTATTGAACGTAAGTTACTGTTATTGGAATTGTTTGTGAACCACCCGTTTCGTTACCATAAACTGTAATTGTAGTTCTAATGGTTGACGTTAATGATGGATTTGGAATAAATTTAAATGATAATCCTTTTGCAATTGCTGCTGTTGCAGATACATCATCACCGATGAATATTGGAACTGAACCAATATCAGATGTTACACCTTCACCAATAATATCACCTGCATTTTTGTTAGATAATACAATTGTATATCCTAAACTTCTATTTCCTGCTGGAGATGTAGTTGGAGATAATGCAACCTCACCACTTTTTTGATTAACTGCAATATTAGGAACTCCAAATTCAACAACCGGAATACGAGTTGTGTTTTTTGGTAAAGTTACTAACTTATACTTCATTACTTGAGTCTCATCTGGATTAGCTTCTAATACAGGCATATTTTTAATTGCTGCATCATAATAAGCTGAACCCAATGGGTGAGCTGGTTCGTAAAGTGTGTAATCAATCTCATCGTCTGCTAATGCAAATTGAGTAATGTTTAAACCTTGCCCGGCTGCTAATTTTTCTCTACCTTTTTTGGTAAGAATAGCGTCAACGGTTAATTCTGTGTTACTTAAATATCCCATAGTATAATATTATCTTTGTTTATAAATATAATTATTTTAAAAATCCGTTTATTCTACTTCCAAAATCGGTTCAGAAGTATTTCTACCTGTTCTATTTACTGTTAATGTATTTGGATTAGATACAAATGTTTCAATTGGTTCGCTACCATCTAATGTTGTTGCTGATGTATTTTTTGAACCTCTAAAGAATGAATTTTCTAATCCTCTTGTCAAATCAGATGTATTTCTATAATGCGTTGGTAAATATCCGTTCAAATGTGTTACTTCTATAATACTTCCTGTTCCTGCGTTAATTACTTTTGAACCTGAAAATGGTTGTATATTTAATCTAGTTTCATAATAAGTTTGAATATCAGAAACATATCCACCACGAGGGTCTCCTAATCCAATTGCAGATGCTGTTACTGCGAATTTGGTTACGATTCTTTCCTTTTGTTCCTTAACTAAATCCACTCTAATTCTTTCTTTAACTCGTCTACCATCTTTGTCAAAATAAGTTCTAATCGCATGTCCGTTGTCTGCATAAATACCAAATCCGATTGTTTCATAATCACTCTGTCCTACTATGGTATTAATATCGTATATGTCTATTTCGGTTAATATTGTTGGTAATCCCAACCCCGCATCTATTATAACATCATTTTGATATGATTCTGCGTTTATACTTTGTAGTGATGCCGTATAAATTTCTACATCATATTGATAATTTTCTCCAATTATACTATCCAATGATGCCGTATAAATCTCTGCATAATATTGATTATTTTCTCCACTTATTTTTTCGGATAAGTCGGCATCAACAATAGTTTCGTATTGAGTAGTTTCACCATATAAAATTGTAGTGTCGTTATAATGAATTACAGTTTCTTTTTGATATTCTTGACCGGTTGGGTCTTTTTGTGCAATCTTACTTCTTTCTAAAATATGTGGTTCAATTAATAAACCAGTAGTAGCTTTAACTCTTGCAGGTAACATTTTCTTAATATCCTCAAACATAGATTTCTCATATAGTTTGATTAAGTTGATGTATGCGTAAATATCTCTATTGTCAAATCTTTGGAAATAATAGTTTCTTAAATTATCTAAAGATTTATAATTTGATTTTGTTCTATCACCTGGGTCACCGATATAATTATCTAAATTAATTCCACCAAACGATTTTGCAATATCAATATTTAATTCTTTTGTAGGTGAGAAAAATAATCCCACTCTATTTGAATCCGTTGGTGATTGGTCAAATGCTTTTTTAGTTGCTCTACTTTTTACCGACAAATCAACACCACCACTTACATCGTTACCCTCAAAATCGGTTTGAGATTCAAATCTAACTTTATTAGTTGAATATCTTGTAGAACCCATATCTGGTATTTCTAAAACAACACTTCTATCTATTGGTTCAAATTGATATGGATATGTTGTTATAGAATTAAAGCCGTATGCACTTGCTGTAAATGATGCAGATGGGTTTAAAGAATATATTGTTTGATTGCTTCCATCTTCATAATCATTTCTAGTAAGTGATGATGAAAAATACATATTTGTATCAACATTTATTAAAGAAGATGTTAATGCTAGGTTTTTAGGATATTCAAAATCTAAACGGAAATATAAATCATCGGTTGATGACGAAATGTGGTTACCATTAATCATTTCAGGAAATGAAACGTGCTCATAGAATCTTTCCCTTTGTAATGGTGTACTCCATAAACGGAATTCATCAACACTGCCTGTAAAATTATTACCCATTCTAATATACGACCCACTATTCCAATTAGATGATATAGCTAATATAGACGATGAATATGATTGTTGAAATATAGTTCTTTCCTTATCGGATTGTCTTATGTTTAATTCAAAATTATGATAACTACCACTTACTTCTCTACTAACTCCAATACCAAAAAATCTATTATTGAAAATAGGTAATAAAGATGACGATATAGCAGAACCACTATAATTAAGTGTTACAACTCCATAATTACTATCCGTACTTCCACTTAAATTTAATATCATACCACCACTACCACTAATAATATTGTAATTGCCTGATGTATATGGTTTTACAAAAAATTCAATTGTATCTGGTTTTCTATTTCTTTCAGTATTTTTCCATTCAAATTGAATATAAGAACCACTTATCATATTAAGAGCGGTTGTAATATTATCCATTACCAATTTACTCTTTGAGATGTTGGTTACTTCAGGGCCCCCAAATTCTAAAATTGAAAGATTTGATGATGGTATACCATAGCAACTCAATAATGCATATATACCACGTCTTGTTCCTTTGTGCTTTAATAAGTAAGGTAAATTATTTGCTATTCTTCTCCAAATTTCAAATGTTCTTTGTTTTGCTGGATTAATATTTGTTGTAGTTCCCTCACTATCCACACCAAACACATATTCCCAAAGTTTTGCATCATCCGCTAAATTCTTTGCATCCCAGTTGAAAGATTTTAAAACATCAAACAATAATTTATCAGGAACACCATTTTTTGATTTATACCCCAAACCTCTACCATTTTCAATAGCTTTGGTATAATAATAAATTACATCAAAATGATGTGCTAACATATTCAATAATAAATGAAAGCTTTCTGAATTTTCAACGTCATTTATAAATGTTGGAACATTATTCATAATCCAATTTGGATTTTCCAAATCAAAAGTTTCTGCTGCAACGGATGCCGATGCATACCAATTAATAACCGTCGAAGATGTATGATTTAATAATTTACTATTAATATCACATGGCCAACTCAATGAAGATGATGTATACAAAAATGTTTCAAAGCCATCAAATCCTTGTAAAATTTGATTTTTCTTTAATAATTGTCTTTCTCTTTCTTGTATAGCCGATAGTGAACCGGTATGAGAACCTGATAATGGTGCTGAACCTGTTGAGTATGTTGCATTATATAAAGTTTCATATTTTTCAATTAATTGAACTTTATAAATAAAATTATCCAATCTTTCCGTAGCAGAACTAAAATGAACAAAATTATCCCATAAATATCCTTCCAATGCATTTGAACCTGATGCATAATCTATATTCAAATCGCTTTGATATGACAACGATGAACTTAAATAAGTTGTAACTAAATTATTTGTAGATGTTGAACTACTTAATATTAAATTATCTAAAGATTCATATCCGGTAGACTTACCGGTTGTAAAATCAACTTCTATATTAAAATTGGGCCCCTTTATTGGTGGGCATTTTAAGGTATCTTGTTCATTTAAAATTATTGTTTCTATTAAAGGATTACTCATTAATTTTGTAATCCAAAATGTAGAGTTTTCATTTATATTTGCCGGAATTGGTGAATATAATTTTAATATAACAGATTTAACTTCCTTATCAACCAGTTCGTTTCCTAATGCATCTTTCCTTTTAGATGATAATGTCCAATTATCTTCTTCATATGATGAAACCAATATTTGTTCGTTATTATCAAAATTTGCAAGATGTGTTAAATATTTACTATCCTTAGTTGGTTCTATAAATGATAATTTATTTATAAATGCATCGTATATAGATTTTTTTATAGAATCTTCATCCAAATATATGGATGGATAAAATATTTGTGTTACAATTTCATATTCATTACCAATCAAAGCTTCCGAACCTCCATTGTTTCTTGGTAACAAATATAATGATATATTATCACTGCCATTCCATTGTGGAAATCTATCCGCTAAGTTTCTTAAATTTATTTTAAAAGAACCATTGGGTGCTAATTTTTCAAATAATCCTACTTTAGTTTTATTTTTTAAAAGTAAAAAAACATCAACAAAACTAGTTGCAAATGTATTATATTCAACTTCCCATTCTATTTGTAAATCAGAAAAAGATGGAACATCAATTGCTTCTGGAAATAATACTTGAGTTATTGACGGATAATCATTTATAGCCGTAAATGTAATTAAAATTTCTACTCTTTCTCCGGTACCATATAATTTGGATTTTGGAGTTAATATAACTTTTTTAGTTCCATAGACTTCATTAAAGTCTTTTTGAAAATATAAAGTAACATAACCAACATCAGCTTTAGTTAAAATGTATTTATCAGTCGATGTGTATGCAACTACTTCATCGGCGTTTTCCGTTCTAAATGAAATTTTTACTTCTTTTTCTAAATCGGAATCCTTTACTTGTATATTGTATTTGGTGTCCGAAACCATAATTACAGGAGCAGCGACATTGATTTCTTTTTCTAATATTGCAATTACAACTATACCCGATGATAATTCTTTACCCGTTAATCTAAATGCTTTCCCAACCGATTTCCATTTTGAATAATCACCCTCTGGACTATTTTGTGCAATTGTTAGTGAAGCATAGTATATATTTTTATACAAATATGCAGCAGATATGTCTCCTACTATTGATAAATTAATATATGCATTTTCTAAAACCGACTTGTTTATACTTTTATTATTAGTATTACCATCTACCAGCTTTATTGCACCGGAATCTACTTTCTCATCGGAATTACTTAATATTTCGTAATTTAATTTTAATATCTCACCCAATTCATTTTTGAAATTAGAAGAAAATCCAATTTCATAATTTATAACAATCTCCGGTATAAGCGGTAGTGCTGGAAGATTATTTAATATTTCAATTTCTTTAAATTTGAATTCTAAATTTATTGTTCCTGATGTGGAATCTAATCTTCTTTCGGATGAATCATATGTTCCATTATCGTTTAATGTGAATTCTTGTATTGCAATTACTTCCGTAAATAGAACATCATTTGTTGTTAACGATGGTTTGTAGTTATAATTAAATACGTTATTATATGTTCCATATTCGGATAACCCACTAAACCCAGTATTACTACCCATTCCACCAAATATGGATGAAAATGGATTTATATTTAAATAAAGAGGTTCAAATTGTAAGTCTGCAGTATACGAATATTTTTTAGAAACACTTACTGTAAAATAATTTACAGCTATTTTATTATTTGTTATTGCCTTATACGTTCTACTACTTCCAAATGTGGACGATGGGGCAAACGTATCAATTGTGGATACACCAATACCAATATTATTACCATCTCTTTCAAATTGTGTATTTTCAGCAGATGACAAATATATTTTTAATGCTCCTGCATCATTATTTGTATAAGATGGTGGTATAAATGTTGGATTGGGTGCAACGGGAGGAGTGTATCCACCCCCACCAGGGCTTCCGCCGGATAGATTAGGGAAAGCCTCATATTGACCGACACCATCCCATGGTGGGTTTGTCATTTCACCTCCCATATTCTCGACGTTGGCCTTATATTGTTTAAAATGCTTTGCTCCCATTTATTCTTTTTTATAAATATTTTTATTTTTGATTATCCATTCGTTCTCTACCCATACCACCATCTGCCAAATTCTGTCTATCTAATGTATCATATTCTCGATGGATGCTACCTCCACCCCCGCCGCCAGTTCCTTGACTAGGAGTTGGTAAAACCACTTTTGGAGCCGGTTCTTCTATTGGGGCAGGTGCAACTATTAATATTGGTTCGGTTATAACGGCCGGTTCTATAACTTGTGGTAATGCGGGTGGTTCTTTTTTAATAGGAACTTCACCAACAAATGGGTCATTTAAGTTAATTTGAACTTTATCACCATTGTATATATTTCTTACAATATTGAAAGGAGTCTTAAATGTATCCAAATTATTTGCAATTTGTTTTCTTAATTCAACGATTGCAAATTCTTTAGGAAGAGTTTTAACTTCAACAGGCCTTCTTTTTAAATTTTTAATATTAAAATCAACACAATCAAATAATATTTTTTTAATTTCGTTTGTTAACATATTAAAATCATATTGGTCACAATCATCAAATCGTTCTTCGGATGGTTTACCAAATTTTGATTCTGTAATATTATAGTATTTGTTATTTAAATAATAATTTACTGATGTTTGAAAATCTATATATATTTTTTTCCTAAACTCAGGAAATTTACTTAGACCAAAATCTTTCTTTAATAAGCTAAAAAAATCTTTACCAAATTGAGTTTGTAACGCTGAATCGATTCCTTCTAAAAAACTACCTTCAAATGCGTATATAGAATCTAATAGTGATTTTTTATAATATTTAAAATCTTTACTTAAGTTTTGTAAATTATTAAATTCTCTATTTGTAATTGAATTTACATTTTCATCCTTTGTTTTTAAAGGTAATATTCTAATTTCTTCTCTTGAAGGAGAAATTTCTTGTATCCACACTCTTGTTAATAAATTATCAGTTCCTACTCTATTTCTGACGAAATTTATATTAAGTTTAAGAATACCATTTGTAAAACCTAAATCATTTAATAATTTTTCCGCATCAATAGCCAATTCTTTTAAGCCACCTTTATTTGTGATAGAATGCATGTAGTGTTTGATGTCACCTTTTTTTATATAAGCAACATTTTTGCCCGATTTTTGTGGTAACAAATTACTATTAATGTCATAAACGGAAACTTCCATTACATCATATTTACAATCGCCAAAATCGGTTTCTTGTATTTCGTTTTTTGAAACTATGAATAAATCATCTGCTAACAAAAATTTTCCTTTGTTGTCAGTATTTACATCAATTTGTTCAAAGTTTGTATATTTTTTAATACTCATAATCTATTAATATGAATCTGGGTGATTTTTTGTATTTTTAGTTGGATACTTTTTAGATGCTGCTTTACCATCCGCCTTTGTAACTGTAACAGTTAATTCGGATTTATAATCGGTTGAACCACTATATCCAAAGGTTTTTTTCTTTGAGTCTTTTCCGGTACCTGAATTATGGTCTATTCCTAATTGAATACTTTCACTGGCACCGCCAGCTATTGTAAATGATTTTCCTTTAGGGAAGGTCATCCAATCAATACTAAATCCTGGTGGTATTGGGTGGCTCAATGTTATGGTAACGGGTGATTTATCATTATTTGTAAAATCTAATGTTCCACCACTTGTCCATTTTACATCGGTACTACTTGCTTTTTGTTTGGATGCAATTTTAAATGCTTTATCAATCTCTGGACCATTTATTTTCAAAATAACAACTTCATTTATGACATCTGCACCACCTGCCAATGCTTGTGCTTGTGTTCCTGTTGTAATTGCTTGTTGTTGTTGAACTGCACCAAGTTGAGCCTGTAAACCTTCAATTATAGAGTTTAAGGAATCAATTTGTTTAATTAATGCTTCAATTTGAACTTTATATCCGGCGTTTTGTGATTGTAAAGATGTTCTTAATATTGATTCCTCAACTGATTTTTGAATTGCCGTTTGTATTTGGTCTGTGAAAAGATTTAAAGTATCTTTTAATGTTTCCATTTGATTTGCAATTAAATCATCCTTTTGTTCAATGGTTAATTTTTCAATTGTAACTCGTTTTACTTCGGTATCTAATCTTCTAATTTCAGCCAATGCAACCTGATAAATCGTTTCTAAATCGTTATATTGTTTTTGTAAGTCGGCATATTGTAAGACCAATTTATCATAAATTGGTTTAGGAATTAAATTTAAATTTGGTTCTGGTATATTTGGTTTTAATTCTGTAACATTTACATTAATTGCTTTTTTAATTTCTTCTTCATCGTATTTATCTTTATTTAATTCTTTAAATACCAAAGAAGATGCAACATTTTTATTATCAACAATTGTCACATTGTATTCATTTTTAGCAATAGCTGCAGACCCGGAAGAAATTAATATTGATTCTAATCTATTATCTCTTTCTTCTTGTAATTTTTGAGAAATGGTTTCAAGTGCTGTTAATGCCATTGTTAAACTATTTGAAATGTATATTTTTCGTCAAATACATAATCTATATTATCTATTACAACTTTTAATTTTAATTTATAAATTCTATCAATTGGTAAAGATTGTAAATCTAATACAAAATAACTACCATTTGAATCACAACTTAATTTTGTATAATTACCAAACGGAAAAATAATTTCTTCGGTTAAATAATCTTCTAACTGATAATACGATGCTTGTGGTAAATACTTAATATCACTATAATTAAAAGTGTCTGCAAAATCTTTTATAGGAAACAATTCTCTACCTCTAACTTTAATTTTTGTTTTAGTATTTGAATTATATTTTGATTTTAAATTAGTAATTGTGACTTTAAAATTATCTACTGGCATTGCCGTTATTGAACCTGTTGGTGCAAATGAACTATCATCCCAAACCACTTCTAATGTTGGTTCATATATGGTGTGTGTTTCTTTTGAAAAGAATTTAAGTAAACCATAATCTATGGTATCTTCTTCGGTTATAAAATTATGATGAATAATGAATCCGTTATTTGGTAAAGAACCACTAACCCATCTATGGACTATGTTTGTAACATCCATTTTAATATCATCACTTTGATAATTAAATGATTGAGATGCCATTGATGCCGTATACCAAGTACCACCTTCGGCGTTTGCTGAACCCGTTGTTCCTGCAGTAAATATTGCTGTTCCTGCCGTTGTGTTATCCTGCCAACTATTTACACCATTTCTATATTTCCAACTAATACCATCCGATGTTATATTATCAAATTTAGTACCAGTCCCCATTGTCCAACTCTGAGAAACCGCATTTGCATAAATTGTATACTCCAATGGAATTTCTTCCGAACCGGCAGCTTTTAAATTTAAATAAGTTTTCCATCCACTGCCTGTTTGCAAATTTGAAACATCAAATTTAATTAATGTTCTGGCTAAATCTTTTGTAGAACCATAATAAAGTTTACCTACTTCTAATATCTCATCTCTACCTGCATTTTGTTCAGGTTGTTGTAAGTAAATACTAGCGTCAAATGATGATGTGTATAATTTATGCATTATAATGCCCTCCCTTTTATGTCTTTGTTAGGAAATTTTACTTCGAATATACATGGGTCTAAAGAAGGATAGACAATCTTACCTTTAGTTGCTTCATCCATATTGTATCTATTTGGTGAATATTCTCCGTCACCCGCACACAGGTTATGAATTTTAACCGATGGAACACTCATAACCCCTTCTATATTTGCAAGTAATAATTCTATTTCGGAAATGTTTATTGGTTTATTAAATGTCCAATTATCTATATCGAAATAAGATTGAACTTCTGCTAAACAAGATGTAAGAACTTCTCTTTTATTATAATTTGAATAAACAATTATTTCAAAATCACAACCGATGTTAACTATAAACCCATCAATCATATTAACTGCGTCGGTAATCATTCTATATTCACCTAAATAGGTTTTAAGATTTTGTTTGATTGCTTGATTTAATTGTGTTAATTTTTTATCACTATTATATCCTAAAACATACATATTAATTGCAAATGGGTTATTAACCTCTGCAATTGCACTCTTTTTTTGTGTTAAGTATTTAACTAATTCTTTTTGAATTTCTGATTTAGCCATACCTTTCATAGAATCTACTAAATTTGTAAATTCAGCTATATTGTTGGGACTTGCTAATATAGAAGCTGGTGAATTATTATCTATTTCACCATCAGGACTTACATATACTTTTGCAACACTACCATATCTAGCTGGCATTGATAATGCTCTTACAACATAATCTTGTCTGGTTACTGCTCTATTTTGAGAACCAAATGTTGCTAATGCATTTTGTCTAATTTCTTCAATACTTTCTGCACCCCTTCCACCCACTGCAGGTTCAATGTTTTCAACTGCTAATGTTGTTTTAATTTGGTTGTATATTCTCAAATTATCGTCATTCAAAGATAATAAATCTTCTTCGTATTCTAATCTGGTAATGTTGGTTAAATCACCTGTATTTATATTCGAGTTAATTCCACCGCCGACCAAATACTTCACAGTTAATGTTGTATTTGTAGGTGCAATACCAAATGTATTTGTTTTTAAAAAATTTGAAGGGTCTATTCCTTGATTTAATCTATTGATAGAATTGGCCAATCCTAATCCTACATTTTTTGTATTTGGTAATATAATTTCATCATTCATTGTGATATCACCACTACCAAATTGTAAATCCGTTGTATTATTTGCATTCAATTTTACCGAATATCTTCTAGGAACTTTTTGAACTTCTAAAATATAAGGAACTATTGAAGATGATGTATATAGTGCACCATTATATTCCATATTAGGTTGTTCAACAAATATACTTTCCTGTGCCAAATATGGAACTTCATAATATTTGTTATTATTACCATCGGTTACGGAAACTATATGAATAATATTAGTATCCGTCAATGTTATGGTTGGATAATCTACATCACCACCCATCATAAATGTAGTAGAGACCTCATTTGCAGATATAGCTTTTACTAATTTACTAATTAGATATTGTGTGGGAACTCCTGTTGCATCTCGTTCGTATACATTAATTTCTCTATCTATTTCATTTTCAAAATCTACCGAATCTGTTGTTCTAAATATAATATTGGAATTGTTATTGGATTTTATTTCCATTCCTTCCTTTACTTTTAAATAGAATTTAGAATCGGGCGCGTAATTACCAGCTGACCCCAATGATGGGACGATTTGATAAACTTTAATAGTTGTAGTTGCAGGTGATGTTAATTTTGGTTTATACCCCATTGTTTGTGCAAGTGCTATAACGTTTTTACGTTCGGTAGCATTTGCTAACATTGATTCTTTTAATTGGGTGTCTTGATAAAAGGAAAGAACATCACCAACATAAGATGCCATATCAATAAAGATGGTACCAGGTGAAGCTTCGGAAAAATCAGCATAACTATCTGGAAAATATGTTTGAGTAAAATTTACCAAATTTTGTTTAAATGCCGAAAAATCTTTACCAATATAGTTTATATCTTTACCGGTTCCCCAAGATTTATTTAAAGGTTTAATTGCCATTTTTTTATTATTCTTTTATTGTTACCTGAATACTGTCCGTTATATCAGGATTAATTACCAATGAAAATACTACATTTAAATTAATTAAATGATTATCAATATCCTTATCATCAAAATCAAAAACAATTTCTTCAATATTAACTTCAGGTATCCAATAATTAACCGCTTGTTCAATTGAGTTTTGAATTTTAGTTTCTATTTGGCCAGGAATAAATGGTTCAAATAAAACCCTATGAACATCGCAACCAAAAAGAGGATTCATAATTCTTTCACCTTTTTTTGTTAAAATAAGATTTTTAATATTTTCTGCAAGTTGTTTTTTGGTTGTATAATTTTTTTGAAATACACCATCAGCATTGGAATTAGAAAATCCAATACTTAGAGCTTTACTTTCATTTTGAACTAAGTCTTTAACGGGTATTTTACCTAAATCAATTGCCATTTATTATTTAAATCTTTTTACTAATTCACTATAATCTCTTGTCAATGCTTTTATTGTAGCATCTTGTAAACCATCACCTGTTGATTCAAATTGTTGCGGAATATTTTGAGGAATTTGAATACCCTCTCTATAATCCATTGTTTCCCAATCTTCTTCCATTGTTTGTTGTGGTTTAATCATATCTAATACACTACTACCGCCACTCTGGCCACCTTCTACTCTTTCTGCAGAAGTAAATGGTTGGGTTTGGTTTAATACTTCATTCAACATAGCATTTTTAGTAAATTCTTTTTGTGGTCTTTGTGTTTGTTGAATCGGTTGTTGTCTTTTAACCGGTGTAGAAGTAACTTCCGTCATCTCTCTCAATGATGGAGTAGATGATTTTTTTTGTGAGTTTAATGTAACTGCACCAGATTTGATAAGTTTAACAAGTTCTTCTTTTACTTGTAACTTAACTTCGTTTTTAACAACTTCTTTAATTAAAGTTAGTAAAATTTCTGATTTCATAATAATTGTTTTGTATATGTTTAGTAATAAATATCTAAAGTTAAAAAATTACCCACCTACTCTATTTATAGCATCGGTAGCTATTTGTTTAGTTGCGGTTGCCCCAGCCGATATTGCCTGTCCTGCAGCATCGATTGACCCCACTACCCCTCTTTCTTTAATTGATTCAACTGTTCCTTCTATTAATTTTCCTGCACCAAAATCAATTAAATTCTCTTTTACTTCTGCAAGTAATTCTTTAGGGTTTTGTAACATTTCTTTAAGTGGTTTACTAAATGGATTTATTACAGGTACTGCAAATGGTTTTGTTATATAACCAAACCAAGGTGTCACCATAGCTGGGATAGGTATACCTGTCAATGATGTTTTATGAAATGTTATCGTTGCTCCAACAATTGTTAATAGATGTAGATTTGCATTTACTATAAAACTAAGTAACCATTGGTCAACTGTTCCGCTTGGTAACAAAGGAACGGGTATAAAAACTCCAGGAAAAATAGCAAAACCCATAATGGTTCTATCTCCAGGAGTTCTTAAAGCGGGAGGTGTTGCAAAAATGGGTGTATCATCTCTATTGAGTTGTCTAAATGCCCACCAACCCATTATAATAAGTGCAACTTTTTGCATCAAATCGCCCTTTGGGTCATATTTAATGGAATCAATCATTAAACTAGCTAAAGCTTGATTTGCTTCATTTAATCCATAATTTATTAAACTTGCAATTGATTTTTTCTTAAATTTGAATGTTCTTCGTTTTTTCTGGCCCCCGAATATATTTTTTTCTCCAAATACGTTGCTTGTTTTTGTTTCTACAAAGTTTGTAGATTTAAAACCCGCCTGCTCAACATGTAAAAATCCAGGAAAAGCACACCAGCCTGATACAATAACATATTCATATTCTGATAAAAAAGTTTCAACCCATTCTGCAGTTTCTAAATAATTTAATACATGTTCTGCTCCGGAATCTCTTTTTGTATTTTCTTTTTCGGCCGACCCCTCCGCTATTTCTTTAGCTTGTTTTTTTAATAATTTAACCCCTATTTTAAAATCAAGAGCCACTTTACCACTCCGTCTATCGTATGTTATTGCTCTTTTCCTTTTTATAAAATTTTGATAACTTTTAAAAGCTTTTGTTGCTTTATTTAACGTATCTCCTTCAATTCCAAATAATTGACTTGGATTGTCTTTTGTCAAAAAAGTTCTCATATTAAAATAAAACTGTCCCCAACTACCAGAGGCCTCTATTTGTTTTTTCTTTTTATCAGCTGCGTCTGCCATTGCTTTTTTTCTAGTAGCTTTGGTTTCTTTTTGAGCTTCGGTTTTTTTAAATTCTTTCTTTTTGGCGTCGTTTTGCGCTTTCTCTTGTTTTCGAGTTAATGTTTGTTGTTCCGCTCCATGACGACTTGTTATAGGAATGTAGACCATTTGAATTAACTTTTACTTAAGAAATTTCTTGCAGATAAAATAACATCTAATTTTCCTTGTAATTCTTTAAATCCTGGCGTATTAACCGGCCCAATAGCAGAGGGGCCTGCAGGTGTATAAAATACTTGATTTGTAATTAAATCTATTAATGAAGTTAATACATCAACCAATTCTCCACCTAATACCATTTGTTGAACATCCGCACCTGCATCACCTACACCACTATCACTTCCCAAATATACTTGGCCACTACCCTCCGTATTTAGATATATTTTAGTTCCGGTATGTAAAGTAATGTCTCCATCCGAATGCTGATATACCGCACTTGCAGCATCTATTGAACAAACACCATCCGTTATTATTCCGGTATTTCCTTTACCAAATATAATAAATTCACTTGCTTTTGCTGATAAAATAATTCTATCGGAATTGACAATTAATTGGTCACCTGTTAAATTGCCAGATGATGGGTATCCTGAAAATGCTGTTTTTGATTTAGATATCGTTTCTTTAAATGGAACTTTTATTTTTCCAGATGTTAAATAAATAGATGTCCCATCTTTATTAATATCTTCATCAATTAATTCACCTAATTTTTTACTATTTAAACTTGGGTTTTGTTTATTACGAATGAATATACCAGGCGAAGAAGTTTTACCATCTTCAGTTAAAAAAAATTCTGAAAATCGAATAGTATTACCAACTCTACCTGTTATAAATGTATCACCGTTTCTAGGTTGTAAGAAATGTATTTTTTCATTTACTTTATATTCTCTTTTATTTTTTTGCTTACCAGCATCCGATTTTTCAGGTATACCTGTTGCGGCCGACTCTTTATAATTTTTGTTTGATTGTGAAGAACCCACATACTCTACTGCTTGACTTGCTATTGTAGTTTTTAAATCTTCTCTATAATTGGGATATTGTGTATTAGAAAATGGTAACCAAAAGTGTTGTTTACCTATATCTAAAATTAGAACAGTTTCTCCTACTATTGGATATGTCATATTGTTTTTATCAAACGGAATAGCATAATCTTCTAAATAAATTGAATGTTCTCTTTGAAATTGAATGGCACCTAAAAATCTAACATCAGGGTCTTTGTCTTTATATTTATTTTCATTATAAATTACACTTGCAGTAATATTATATTCAAGTTTATCATCTTTTATTTCTTGAATTTTTGTATACACTTTTCTAACATTAGCTAGAAATATATTCATATCATTACCACTATCACCGGTGAATTCGGAGTTTGTAGTTATATTATCGTACATTTATAATTTAGTTTTAATTTCTTCAATTTCAATTTCCAAATCAACCATTCGTTCTTTGGACTTTTCTTCAACTGCATTAATGGTATCTTCCATATCTGCAAGTAATTGGGCCTTTTCGTTTTCACTTAACCAACCATCTTCTCCAATGCCTTTAGCTTCTGCAGCTGCCAATCTTTGTCCTATTGTTGCAAGTTTAATTAAATGGTCATCGTTTTTAACTGATACCTCAATCAAATCTTTTATGATAGGCGCAATCACAGTGGCTTCTCCTACATTTTTAATTAATTTACGAAGGGATTCAATCAATTCGGAAATATTTTTCTTTTTGTTTTGTTGATTTTCGTATATATCCTTAAATAATGATGATAAATTTTTACCATCAAATAATTGAAATTCGTTTGCCATTTTATATGTTTATGTACTAATAATTATTTACTTATCAAAAATTTACCCAATACTAAATAATCCATATCACAATTATGAAATGTCCAAATTGCTTTTTGTGGGTCATTTGTCATTGTGTGGTCTTTTAAGTTAAAAGATGTATTCAATAGAATGGGTGTTCCTGTTAGTTTTTCGAATGCTTTAAGTAAGTCGTAGTAAAGTGGGTTATCCTCTCTTTTAAGTGTCTGTATCCTTGCAGAATTGTCAATATGAGTTACTGACGGAATATTTACATCCTTTTTAACTTTGACAACTTGATTCATGTATGGAACTTCTTCTTCTGATAGAAAATACGTTTGATAATCTTCTATTGTAACCGTTGGAGCAAATGGTCTAAACATTTCTCTCTTTTTGACAACCTTATTAATTCTATCTCTAATGTCTGATAAATGTGGATTACCCAATATAGAACGATTACCTAATGCTCTTGCACCAAATTCAGTTCTACCTTGAAACCAACCTATAATATTACCCTGTTCAATTAACTTTGCAACTTCTTTACATAGTGTCTGATGTGTATCATGCATTATAACTTTACTTCTATGATTTTGTAATATAATTTTAAGTAATTCAGGACTACTCCACTCTTCACCTAAATATGGAGATTGATTATCACCACCTTTTACTTTTGGATTGCCGAATGTTTGATGATAATGATATAGACATGCACCAATTGCAGAACCAGCATCTGATGGAGCAAATGGTATCCATACATTTTTGATTGATGTAGATGTTTTAATTTTACCATTTGCAGTTCCATTATAAGCACACCCGCCCCCTAATATTAAATTTTCACATTCCCATGTATTAGTGATTCTATTGATAATAAAATATAATGCACTTTCATACCATCTTTGTAATGAAGCAGCTAAATCTTTATGATGTTGTTCTATGGGTTCATCTTTGAAACGAGGTGGAAATCCAATTAAATCAATCAACTTATTATTAAACATATCGTTATCCGATGTATGCCATGTAAAGTAAGACATATCCATTTTTACAACATCAATTTCGCCACCAATGGTTGCAACCTTATCAAATGTGTTATTATATTTTTGATTATCACCATATGGAGCAAGTCCCATCACTTTATATTCACCTTCGTTTGGTTTGAATCCTAAATAAGCAGTGAATGCTGAATAAACTAATCCCAAAGAATCTGGAAATTGTAATGTTTGTATTGTATGAAATCCTTTATCATCACACATTGTAGCGTATACCGAATGTCTTTCTCCTACTCCGTCAATTGACAATCCTATTGCTTTATCAAATGGTGATGTATAGTAAGATAGTGCTAAATGTGAGTGATGGTGTAATGAATATAAAATTTCTCCTGTATATCCAATTGATTTTAATATTCCTTTTAAATTACCTTCCGATTGATTCCATCTTTTTAAAAATTGTCTCCATTTCATTGGAAATCTTAAACCACCCCACTTACCAATTGTTTCTCTAACTCTTTCAAATTTGTCGTTTGGGTTCTCATACCAACAAACCATATCAATTTCATCAATTGTTATTTTTGCATATTCTAAACACCATTGAATTGCTTTAAACGGAAAAGAACTATCATGCTTTTCACCGGATAGTTTCTCTTCTTCAATTGCACATATAACTTTACCATCTATAACCAATGCTGCTGCAGAATCATGGTAAAATGCCGATAAACCCAATTGTATCATATGTTATATTTTAATATCACCATCTTTGTCAAATTCACTATATAATTCCATTTGTCTTTCTTTCATTTTGTTGACAACTTTAGTTATATAATGAGTGGGGTGACCTGTCATCTCTCTAATAAGTAGGTATAATGATTTTTTATTAAAATTCTCTATGTATTCAGCTCTTCTAAATAATTCTAAAACAGAATCTGCAATTTGCAAATCTCGTTTCTTTGGAAAATAGTTTTCTAAATGCATATCCCAATATTGCAACATTCTAACATTAAAAATTCTATGTTCATCATTTCTTTCTTCTTCTCTAAAATTATTTTCAGTATCAAATGATTCAGGTAATCCTGACATCACATCGGTATCTTTATATCTTTTATAGTTTGCGTTATTATTTAAAATAAGATAATTTCTTGCAACAATAGTAAAGTAAGAAAATGCTTTACCTTTGCCGGCTTTGTACATATGAATTTTTTCAATCATAAATGCAACAACCTCTGCCATCACATCTTTTGGGTCATCATCAAAATAAGTAAACTTCCATTTATTATAAACTATTTCTGCAAGTTTTTCAAATGCAGATGCAATTCTTTCTCTATATAATTTATCTTTAATATATTGGTCATTTGTTAAATTATATTCAATAATTGCATCTTCGGTATCTTTTGGAAAATATTGTCTATTAGGGCCTCTTTTCTTTCTAGTTGCCATTTTTTTGTTGTTTGAATTTTTCTATTGTTTCTTTGATTTGGTAAAATATAGAACCAACTTCATCGTCTTTCTCAAACATTTCACGACTATCAATTAGTCTCAATGCTTCCAGTAATGATTCGTTTCTTTCAATTTCTGTTTGTATAAATTTTTGTGTATCTTCGTATGTATCTTCGTATTTTTCTAATTTTTGAAGAAGATTGTAAACTACATATAATAATGTAAGTATAAGTAATGTAAGTATTGTGTATATCATATTAAACTATTTCGTATCCTTCTAAAAAATATTTGTTTGCATTTTTATATTTAACTTCAACTAATTCACCCTCTTTAGATTTCATTACAATTTTATCATTTCTACCAAAATCTACTTTTTTTACAACCTGTGTATTATATACTCTATCTTTAATTGTAAACCCATCCAAATGGTCAATTTCATGTTGAACGATAACAGTCATCATTGTTTCTTTAGAAACTTGTTCATTTGCTTTATCACCTTCTGGATTAATTTCAAATGTCAATTCACCCAAATTATCTGTATCAATTACTACCTTACAAGCTCTAATAGTTCTAGTCGGTTTTGTAATTGATGATGGTATTGATAAACATCCTTCATAAAAAAGAAATCCTTCCTTTGACTTTTCCTTTATAATTGGATTTACTAAAAATAGTTCTTCATCTCCAAATTTAATATAACATGCTCTTTTTTTAATTCCCAATTGAGTTGCAGAAATACCTAAACCAGGATATTCGGTTAAACCTTGTTCTAATTGTTTTCTTAATACATCGGCTTCTTGTTGAGTTATTTTTGATTTTAATACAGGAGTTTTTAGATACTCCGTAAACTCTTTTGTTGTTAGTCCGTTTGAACCTTTGTCAACTATCAATTTCATATTTTATTTTTTTAATCCGTATTTAATCCATTTATACCAAACTCTTTCGTGAATATAGTATTGTATGGGTTTGTAAATCAATTCTGCTACTCCAAATGCTGCTCCAATTTTTATTGAACCACTTATCAACCACATTAATAAGAAACCAATTATGGTACTTAAAATACGATATGAGATGGTTTTAGCAATGTGTCTCTTACGTTCTACTATCATCTTCAGTATCTATATTATAAACAATTACATCTCCATTGGAGTCTATGTATTTTTTTCTAATAGCAGTTCCACTAATTTGTTCTATTTCTTTTGGTGGTTCGTGATAGATTACATCATAACCCACACCTCTACCATAATTTACACTTTCAATATCTGGAATAATTGATATCATAATTTTATCCCAATTGTTTGTGAAAAATGGTTCTTGTTGTAATTCTTTTAAAACTTCTTGTGCTGATTTTGGATTATTCTCATCTTGTGAAACATCTCTAATTGCTACCCAACAATTTTTTCCTTTCTCTAATTGTTGATTTATTAACCACTCATGACCTTTATGCCACGTTTGCCACCTTCCTATAAATAATGCGTATTTTTTCATATTTGTAATATACGAAAATAATTTTACAATACCAAATAATTAATAAGTTTTAATTAAATCGTCTTGTTGGGGTTTTTTGTATTTTAACCAATAATTTATTGCATTTTGGTCATTTATCCATTTTGACTTATCATCCCAATCAAAATCGGCCCTTGCATAATATGGTAATAAACTTCTTGCACCCGATGCTCTTTCCGCATGACCGTTGATAGACCATTCATCTATAATTCCATCATTATTCGTATCATAACCATCAATTGTTCCATCACCATCCAAGTCAATAGGAATCCTAACAATTGAATTTTCATTTTCTTTGTAATTCTCATTTTCTTTGTTTTCGTTAAGAATATTTTCTACTATAAGTTCATTTTCATCCTCTTTTGTAGAATATTTTCCACTATCTCCGTAAACTTCGTAATTTTTGTAGTTTTCTTCCATTAAATCATCCAAATTATCATATAAACCCAATTTTTCATCATTTTCCATTATTTCACCCAAAAGTTGTCTTTGTTTGTGTTTTTTATCACCAACCATACCATTAAATGCAATAATTAATGCTACTGCTAATGGGTCAAACACTATTACAATCAAAAATATAAAGAATTTTACAACATTTTTCAGTTCTATACCGAATGCTTCCGCTACAAACCGAAAACCACCGACCTCTTTCTCCAAATCTATGTTAGAAGTCTTAATTTCATTGATTTTTTCGTTCTCTTTAGCGGTTTGGTCTTGTAAATCACTAATTTTTTTGTTAATTTTAGCAATTTCCTTATCTCTATTGTCTATTGAACGAATAAGACGAGAATTTACCTTACCACCATCTAATATTTTTCCTTGGTTCTTATTAAACTCACTAATTTGTGTTGATAATTGTGTAATTTGAATAGTATTTTGGTCAATTTTGGTAGAATGTACCATAATTTCCCTATCTACCTGTTGTAGTTTAAGTGATTGTGCCTGAAAAGCGTTAGATAGGTAACCAAATATACCTGCAGATGTGATTAGCATTAGTAATGCGACTGCAGAGACCAAATACCACTTATTAAATCCCTGAATCTCATCCCATTTTTGTTTAAGATAAGTTGCTGCAACTAATTTGGCAAATTCCAATGAACTAGCCATTACCATTACTGCGGTTGAGGCACCACTAAATAATACCCCTAAACCAGTTACGGAGAAAAATGCTGCACATCCGGCGATAATTAGTGCAGAAAATCCGACTAACCATTTAAGCCAATTCATATTATCTATTAATTCGTGTTAATTCTGTAACTCTTTCTACAATCTTCCTTGAATCTTCTAAAACTTCGATTGCTTGAGAAGGTGTAATTTGTTGAGCTCCGTTAATAACATTTTGCAAAATCCTCAACTTTCCGTCTAAAGATTCTAATAACGTTTGTATTTTTTCGTTGTATATCATATCTATAAATATTTATTTTTCTAAAAAGGGGAATAATATGTTTTTACACCATAGTTCTGCTCCAAATTTACTAGGGTGAAATCCATCTTTACTAAAGTATCCTGTGTTTTCATCTAATCTAATTCTTTCGGAATGTGATACATTTGTCGACTCTTTTCTATCTATGTTTAATAAAGTATGTAAGTATTCAAACATGCCATTTTTTAAGATAGTAGTTTCATCTAATTGTTTATATAAATAATTTATTATTTGATGGTTTTTGTTATTTTCAATATCTTCAAATACGGAATCCATAAAAAATTGTTGATAAAAATTAACACCTTTTAATTTACAAAAGTTTTGTAACATAATCATATTTTCAATGCTATTATGGACTTTACCAACACCAGCTGACATCCACCCATCTAATATATAATGTTGTTGAACAAACTCCATTTGACAATCACTTCCGTTTACTGTAAAATACCAACCACCTTCTGGATTATATGCAAATTTACTACCACCCTTTGTTTCAAAATAATTGGGATGTTCTGCGTTTCTATTCTTTAAGTCTAAAAATTGACTAGACATTCCACCTTCAAAATTAGGCCATAAATCGGTCATTTGTTTTATAATAATTGGATTGTCTATATACCAAGCTTTTCTAAAAGTACCACTCCACATTACCACTATCATTATTTCATTGGGTTGTAATCCACTTTCTAAAGCTTCCATAATGGCCAGCATAACTTTCTTTTGAATAAGTTCCTGGCCTTGACTTAAATAACCCGTATGATTTATTGTTAAATTTTCATTTTCAGATTTCAATTTATCTGCTAAAAATCCTATCCAACTTTCATCCGGATTGTGACAATGACTAAAACTGCATCCTCCTGTAATTAAATGTTTTATCATAATGTTTGTTTAATAAAAAAAGGTAGAAGTGTTTAATCTCCTACCTTTGTAATATACGAAAAATAACTGAATTAACCAACTTTTAAGGTTAATTTTTTTGGTTTGGACTCTTCTTTTCTTTCAAGAGTAATTAAGAGAATACCATTTTTAATCTCAGCTTTTGCGTTTCTACCATCGAAGTTTTTACCTATTTGGATTCTTTCTTCAATGTCCGAAACCAATTGATTAAAGGGATGTTCTATATCCTCATGTGTCTTTTTAGCTTTAATTTCAATTTTGTCCTCAAAACAATTAATTTCAATATCGTCTGGGTTGTGCCCTAATACCGATAAAGCAATTGTTGCAGATTCATCTTTAATATCTACTGCAAATTTGTTTGGAACATAGGTTGTTGTTTTTCTAGCCGATGTCCAGTTTTGGTATGCATCCTCTGCAAACCAATCGTTTAATAATCTGTCAAATTCATTAATCATCATAATATAAATGTTTTTTTGTTAATAATATTGTATATAGTTCAAATACTATACCATCCTTTATTTTGTTACAAAGTTATGACAAAACTACCCTAACTTTATTACAAATCGGAAATTGTGTCATTAAATTACGTTATCTTGTCTTTCGATGATTGTTGACATATGGTCTGCCCAATGCATGATAAATTGTAACTTATAAACTAATTGTTTCTTTAAGTCGTGACCTGCTAAATACTTTTGATTATCTTCGTCATACATACCATCGGTAAGTTTGATTGCAAAATATTCTTTCTCATTATACTGAATACCATAGTGATTAAGAGTAAAGAAAGTTCTATCCGTTAAAGTCATATATGGAATATTTTCATTACGAACAAATAAAGTTCCGTATTTCTTTTGAGACCATTCTTCTTGGTTTGGTAAATAATGTAATTCACCTTTAACACCCAATTTTCCTAAATCATGATGTAGACAACTAAATATCAATTCTTCTTCGGTAAAATCAATCTCTCCACCTTGCAATACGAACAGGTCTCTCATTTTAAGGGCGTTCTTACATACATTAAAGATGTGGTCAATATACCCACCTATATATGCGTTATGATAGTGTTTTGAGCCGGATGCAGCGGATAGTGTAAGGTTAACACCCAATTCTTCTTCGGAATACATATGGAGTAATTTTTCCAATCTTTCTCCTGTAAAATATTTTTTAATAATTCCGATAAATCTATCGTAGTTTGCTTGTAATTCTTGTTCTGTCTTTAGTTTCATAATTTAGAGTTTAATTGTTTATAATACTCTAATATACGACAAATATTTGACATTACCAACTATTTTAAGGTATTTGTTATAACTCATTGATAATCAACAATTTAAATTAAATCTTTTTTTATATACTTTTTATAAAATTGCATAGCTAACATTTTATGAGAATTATATGAAAGATGTCCATCTATTATATTTTGATTAGTAACTCCTGTAATGGTTTCTAAATTTTTTATATCAATTTGAACGTCCCATAAAACAACCAATTTACAACCTTTTGAAATTAATAATTCTTTAATCCATTTAAATCTTTTCATTTGTCTATCTTGATACAATATGTTATCTGAAAAATAATGTTGAAAATTTATGATTGTTTCAATTTCTTCTTTTTTTAAATTTGCGTCTTTAAAATCATGTACAATTGATTTTAATTTATTGTCAATTGGAACATCAAATCTATGTGGGTAAGTAAACCCAATAAACACATAGTCATTTTTTTTAATTTGTAACCAATTATCGATTATGGAATCAAGTATCATATCGTTTGAATAACCACCCACTCCACAATTTATTAAATTAACATCTAACAATTCACTTAACCAAACCGGCCATATTTTATCTCCTAATTTCCAATAATTTTTATAATATTCATCTTCAATACGACAACCATGTCCTTCGGTAAAACTATCCCCAAATGTCCATAGTGTGTTCATATTATATTTCTTTATAACCAATACTTTCAACCAAATCAAACACAACTTTATTCCAATCTTCTATTTCGACATTGATATTATTATATTTTTCCAACATAATACCACTTACTTTATTGTAAAACCATTTGGGTGAATCCTTCGGTCTTTCTATTTGTTTTGTTACATATAGATTATAACCAAAGCATGTAGTATCATCCAACTTTTTAAACCAAACATAACCGATTGGTTGATTATCATAGTATAATATAAATAATATATGTCCGTTGATAATTCTATTCTTAACTTCCTCAATATCAAACATACCATCCCATTGATATTCTTTATTAAATGAATCTATTAAAAATTGTATATTAGGTGTAAAATATTCTAACGTAATTATGTTATCCAATTCCAATCTTTCAATATGTAATTGTTTTTCTATAACATAATCTTCTTTATTTAATTGATAGTATTGCAATGTCTTATATTATTGTTTTTTTATTTTTTTTTATTGTATCTAAAAAGATTACAAAAGTGTATCTAATACCTTCATATACTGGAGATACTTTATGTGATAGTTTATTATCCATAATAATTGCAGTATTTTTTTTAGGTTTTATATTATAAATTTCATCATCTAACTCATACATTAATTCACCACCAATTATATTATCATTTAAAAAAATAACAACTGATAAATCCGAAATATCTTTATGAAATTTATCATTTTGATTTGTTTCATTGGTTATTTTATTTATCCACATATCAATGATATTACTTTGTAAAAATAAATTAGATTGAATTTTATCTACTATTCTTTTTTGAAAATCTAATAATGATGTTTCCTTATTTATATGATTTCTATAATAAGAATTAAAATTACCGTTTGGTAATACCACTGGTTTAATGTGTGTATAAAAATTATTACAAATAAAATCTAATTCATTTAATTCGGTTTCATTCAAAATATTATCAATAACTTGTATCATTTATATTATCTTTTTTTTATGATATTTAAAACTAACATTTCCTGCAATTACTAATCTATCTTTTGTATTATTGGCCGCTGGAACAGGTGAATGTGGTACATCACCACCCATTATTATCAAATCATTTTCTTCCGGTAAAAATGAATATATCTCACCTGATTTATTTTTAATCATCAGATGTCCTTCATTACCTGTCAGATTATTTTGCATTTGAAGATAATAAACAAATGTATAATCGGGTATGAATATATTTCTTTGTTCATTTAATGTCTTGTGATTATGAAAAATAGGATTTTTTAAAGTAGTTGCTTGTAATTGTTCACTATATTTTCTTACTCTATTTAACCACAAATCATGTAAAATTGTTTCAACATTATTTCCATTCTCTAAATATAATTCCTTACATTTGTCTATACCAAATTCAATTATGTCTATAATTAAATCATCATCAATATTTATATCATACCCATCATTTATAGCTGTTTCTTCTTGTAATTCTATTAATTTATTAATATGATTAATCAATATATCTTTATTTGTTAGTGGAATATATTGTACTTTATAATAAACAATTTCATTATTAAAAAATATTCTCTCCATAATGTTTAGATTATTGTTTTTAATTCCTTCCTAAAATCATACACATCATATATTTTATTATATTTTTCAATAAAATAATCATCCAATTTTAATGCACAATCAAAATGTTGACTTGAATTTATTTTTTCTAATTTAAAATCTATATTTAAAATATTTGAAACCCAATCTTCTAATTCATATAATTTATCAAAATCAAACCATATTATTCTATCATCGTGGTGATGATAAAATGAATACGGCCTTATTAATATTGTTGAAAATACCATTTTAAAATAAATAGAAGCATCGGTTAGGTTATTTTTTTCTAAAAATGTTTTAATCATTATTGAACGTTTTTCATCATCAAAAATATCTTGACTATTAAAAAATAGAATATCATCTACTTTTAGTTTTTGTAAAATTTCAAATGTGTTCATATCATTTGTTCTATATGATTCATCTATGATATGTTTCCATAATGATATAAATCTTTCATGTCTATTTCTTCTAATTGTTATTATGGGGAAATTATTTCCAAATTTATTTTCTAAATTATATAATGGTTCATGTCCATGTAATAATGAATCAGCAAGTGACTCATTGGACATTTTTTCCCAATCAACCATATTATCTAATTGATTGTCGACTACCTCATCTATATGATTTATCTTTAGTTTATTTTTTATACAAGATATCATAAAAGAAGTGGATGCACATCTAGGTAAACTTATAAAATAAAATTTATTGTTAACTAACATTTTTATATTAATGTTTTTTTTATAATTTTTCTTTCTTTTTTAAAATCTATATTAATTAAATCTAAAAATGAATTTTCATTATTTATTTTTTCAATTAATTTTTGATGACAAATATTAGACCACAATATACACAAATTATAATTAATTTCAAAATTTTCCATAAAGTTTTCTACAAATTTTATAAATAAATGTGGTTTTCCATTACACTTTTTTGATTCTTCATAAAATGGGTGTGGTTCTATATTTAACATTTTTTGTAATATTTCCATTGGATAAGAATGTGTTGAAATGAATGGAATATTTGCTAATGCAAAACCATAAGTTTTTTCAGACAAATAATTTGATGTTAAGTTTCCAGGTACCCAGTCCCATGTTTCTGATAAAATGTGCATTTTAGACATTGGTAAAATTCTCATTAAGTAATCTAAATAGTGTTCTATATTTTCAATCCAACTTATATCATCAAAATCATTACCATTTGTTATATTAAAATTTATATTATTATTTTTAATTTCTTTTGAATAAATTGAGTATTCATTATTTACACAATTATCAACCCTTGATAGGTAAATTTTTGGATTATTTAAATTACTTAAACCATTTATTATATGAGTTCTATTTCTCTTATGATATCTCATTGAGAAACACAAATCATATGGTTGTTTTAATTTTTCAAAAATGTTTTTAAATTCATAATACCAACGAATGGATAATAAATCATTCCATTCATGTATTGTATTTGTTAAAGCAAAATAATGATTTGGATAATTTTGTTCAATGATATCATTTATAAAAAAATTATCAGTTATTAATTTGTGATTAGTTAATCTATTTATTTGTGTTTCTAACTCCTGTATTGGATAATAGGATATGCCATCATATTTTACAAATGACTTTTCTGTTCTAAACAAACATACTAACCAATCTTTTTTGTTTTGTAATGTATCGGCTATCCATTTCATTATTGGTACATCGTTTACACCGAATTCTGCACCCCATTTACCTCTATGTGAATCTTCACCTTTTTTTTTATTAAAACAATCTATTGAATTAAATTTATTATCTTTGTTTAATTGTGAAAGTATCGTTAAAAAATCAATTAAATGAAATCCATCGTCATTATCATTTAATTCGGGATTAAATATAAATTCTAATTCTAAATTTTTATAATTACATTTAATATGGCCAATTTCATTTTGAATGTTAAATATTCTATTCGTTGTATTATGTGCTAATTTATAAAATAACGATTTAGTATAGTAATGATGCACATAAATTTTCATATAATATTAGTTGGAAATACTTTAAAATAATTTTGACCATAATCATGACATAATTCTTCACCCTCTTTAATATCTCGTAATGCATACATAACTAATATGTAATCAGACTCAAAATAATAATGAATGTTTGGAGTATATGAGTGATTATATATAGACCCATACCCCAATGCCAATACTGGTTTTTTAAATTCTCTATTCCAATATTTCCATTTTCTCCACATTGATTGGGGTGATGTTTCTAAATCAATACAATAACATATTTCTATTTTTTCGTCTTTTTTTATATCATTTAATGTAAAAACGCCATAACCTTTTTTTTCTCCAAAATATCTTAATTCTAATTTTTGGATAGGTGAAATTACCTCAATCATTATAATATAGATTTTTTACCCTTTTGTGTATTGGGCCAATATAAATCTTCAACTTCTTTCCATTTATCCAATGGACAACTTTTACTATCGGCCATATAGGTTGCAGTAGTAAAAATTTTTGCAGAGAGTGTACAACCACAATCACTACAATATTCTTCTCCTGTTATTGGTCTTTTTTCTCTATAATGTACACAATTAATACAAACATTATATCTAGCCTCTGCTAACTTTTTTTGTGCTGGTGATGGCCTTGCGGAAATAATCCAGGCCTGTGCTATCTCTTTTATTTTAGAAATCATAACCTTTTAATTAAATAAACTAACTCAAATGCTTTGTTTTAATTGCATTAATAAATGCAGTTATTGTATTTGATAATGAAATTTTAGTTTGATTGTTAACAACTTTTTTTGACATTCTCATGGTTTCATCCATAGTTGCCCATTTTATATTTTTGTTTACTTCTGTTGACATATTAATTTATTTTTTTGAACTCTACATCTAATTTTTTATAATCTACTGAATACATACCATCTTTTTCAATAATAAGAGCATCTTCAAATTTAGTACCAATCAATTCTTGTGCAATAACACCCTCATATAATTTTAAATCATTTTTATAATTGTATTGATATATATTAATTCCACTTTCTGATTTACCTACTAGTACTATATTTTCTTTAAGACGAATATCCGAAGGTTTTTGCCAATTACACCATCCATTAAAAATTGCTGGTGGTCCTGGAGGATATATTACATCTATATTCCATACGCCACCATACCAATTACCTATTCTACAACAACCAGGTCCATTAAATCCATTCCAACTACCTTTTAAACATCCATAACAAAATACTTGGTAGCCACCACCCCAATTGCTTATATAACTTGCACAATCATAGTTATAATTGTGTGTGATAATACCATATCTAGGCGTTTCTGTATTTGTTTCTTCTAAAGATAAAAACACATCAATTTGTTCAAAATCCGCTACAAATACATTTGATTTACCAAAAGTATGATATTTGGATTGAATAACTTTTTCAACCAATGTATTTGTTTGATTATCAAATAATAAAACTGTATCATTAACTTTAAGCATGGCATATGCAATAAATTTAACAACATAATTGTCAGTTTCTCCTGATTTAATTAATATTTCAGCTTGAGAGACATCTGAAAAAGTTATACCATCTTGTGTTGTAAATTCAACAAACCAACCTACCCAACTTTCTTTTTCTTCCATTTTTTGTAAAGATGCTGTGGATGTAGTATACCCACTCATAACATCATTGAATGAACTTGACCATGTTAAAAAATTAAAATTAGTTTCATTTAAATCTAATCCTGGAATGTTAATTGATTTAATAGAATCCCCTACTACTAATGATGATAATAGTGTATTTGAACCATCTGGTAAAATAACTTTTGTTGTTTCATCACCTGATAATCTAGGTGTTTTGGTCGATTCGTCAGTTGGTTTTGGTAAATATCTTGGCCTTTCCCAATATTGTATTTCATTGTTATCATCGTAATCACAATTTTCTTCGATACCAACCCAATTGGTATGTTCGGACACCCATAAATTAGAAATAGTTAAATCAGGTCCGTATACTAAATCCGTACTTCTATAATATTTTAATTTATTATTTATAGTGTCTGATTCATTATATATAAATTCTTGTACATACTCATCTATTTGTAAATTTGCTTTTAAATTTGCCAATTCTTCTTGAGTAGATATTTTATATACTTTTGGATATAATCCATTTTTATTTGTATATCTTTTTTTAATACAATAATTTGGATGATTTCCATTATCTCTTATAGTTGTACCAATTGAATCAAATCCTAAATCTATATCGTTTATATATGTTTTTGCAATAGAATCCGGATTGTCATCATGCATTAACTTTAAAAATTCCCAGTTATCTCTTGCGTATGTATCATCTATTAAAGCAGTTGTATCGTAAGCAATTCTAATTATTAATTTATTATCACTATCTTCAACATATGGTATTGTAACCGCGTTGTTGTCTGAATTTGTTTCTGTAAATGTAATATTTGAACCTGTACAATACATTTTTAATTGTTCTGGAAAAGTACGAGCTTGTATTTCATCATTCCAAATTGTATCTGGAGTATCTAATTCAATATATTCATTTGACTGATTTAATACTGGTTTTGAAATTAAAACAATTTCATCAATTGTACTACCACTAATTATTGTGTCAAATACAGTTGGGTCAAAATAATATCGCATATCCATATCCATTTGGATATTGGTATTTGTTTCCAACGCTTTGAATGAACCATCAGTATCTTTTATAAAGTCTGTACCTATTATGACTGCTCTCATATTGTTTTGTTATTTATATTCCCCTATAAATATAATTATAATTGATTTTAATTAAATGTACGATAAGTATCTCACATTACCAAATAAAATATCGGCGGGGGGTTGGGGGCAAAGTCGTTTTTTAAGAAAATTTTTGGGAATAAGAATATCGTACCTCTATTGATAGTATATCTCTATTTCTCATTTCTATACCACTTCTTTCTCTCTATATACCAAAACGGAAACTTACACACCCAATAGATAATAAGACCACAGGCAGCAAGGAAAATGACAGGAAACATCATTATAAGAATAAAGATATCATACAATCTCTTAACCATGTCACATTATTTACCAGGATTTGAAATTTTAGCAGCAAGTTCGGTAGTTCTTTGATTAGATGCTTTTAACTCTGCGGCAAGTTGTCTTTGTGCTTCTGCGTCACCGGCTTGAGCACGTTTAAGATTTTCAGCTTGTGTATTTAGTGCCGCTTGCGTAGTTGTTTTAGTATCTTGTAGTTCCGATTTTAATCCCTCAGTTTTAGTTGTAATAGAATTATCCAATGCATCACCTCTTTTATCCGTGCCACTCTTTGTAACATCTACTATCTCCGTTGACTTATATATTGTATTAGCTCTATTCTCCTGCTTCACTTCGGTTTCAGGTGCGTTACTACCGATGGCACGAGATGTATAGCGAGTTGATGTAATGGTATCATCTTTGACTTTACCGGTATAGTATATTCTTTTAATGTCGTTAAAGTCTTTTCTTAGAGCAATGACTCTTTTACTTAACTCTTCCAGATTTTTAGTTAGGAGGGCATTATCTACGACAGCCTTATCAGTAGTAGGAGATAAAACAGGCAATTGTTGAATAGTATAGTTAGCAGCAAGGTTTAAATCCCATAACTCCCATATATCTTCTGGTCTATCTGTGTTATTAGTTAAAGAATAATTTAATTGTTGTATTAACTTAGTAGATATAGGGATATTAGGGTCATCTCCTTCTTCTCTATCGTATATCCAATCAACTTCTTTAACACCTGAATAAGGTATCATAATACTTTCAATGTTAGCCGTTTCTTTGATTGCTTCTAAATCTATCTCAATAATAGGGATAGTGTTACCTATTTCTACTGAACCTGATATAGTCTTTACATCCGTTACTCTATCATACCAAAAGTGAGGATTAATGTTCTTTGAATCCATGAGGTCCTGGTATATTTCTTCTGAACAATAGTAGTTATCTTCTATTTTTAAAATTGCTACTACATCGTTATCTAATACTGGATATAAAACCAATTCTTTAGTAACTGCAGGGAATGTGTAAGGGGTCGTAATTAAAGAACCTGTCGATGCGTTTACTGACCATACATCACCTTTCTTAGAATACCTTTCTGGATTGTTAACTTGTTGTAGTATCATACCAATTCATTATCTTTTTATATATTGTAACTCTTTTTGTTTTGCCATTTCTTTTTTTCTCTTCTACTAATACCTTTTTCATGCACTTCTCATATCCACCCTCATCTATTAAAATATTGATTATATTGTTAATTATCAATTCATCGTCTACCTTTTTATAAGTTTCAATAGGTATACCCTTCTTTTCTTCTTTTAATGTAGTATACCCTATAATCTTTGCTACACCGGTTGCACATCCAAAGTCTAACGCTGTTTTTACAAAAGTATCTTCTTTTAACATTTTATTTAGGATTAATCTTATTAGGTATTACTATTTTCTTTTTCATTACGTTGGGTATGTTAGATAACTGACTTATTCCGAATTGTTGATTAAACATATCATTCCCACAACGGGTTAAGTAATCTTCATCGGATTCGTTAGGTAGTCTTTCACAATGCCCCTCATACATCTTTACTAATAATTCTTTTAATTTCATACTATTGACCTTTAAATTTTTCTATAATACTAATTGCCTGCTCAATGTGGAATGCTGCGTCCTTACTATATGGTTTAACATTATCAACAACACTATCTAATACTTTCAATGTTTTTTGTTTTATCATAGCGTCCATTGATTTCTTTTGTTTTTTAACATCTTTCATCTCTGAGAATATAAAAAACGATAACATCAAATCACCTTTATACATACTTGTTATCATTACATCAACACCAAATTTTCTGGATAATAACTTTTCAATAGAATTTATATAGGATTCATCTTTTGATAAAAATTTCTTCATTGAGTCTTTATCTTTAAAGTTAAATTTAATATGTCCTATTTCGTCTTTATCATTTGAAAATGGTTCTATATTCTTTATTAAACTACCTAATACTTTTTTAATTTCGGATTCTACTTGTTTAATACTATATCCATATTCACCAAATGTCATTTGGTTACCTGATGCTTCTTTTAATATATCTTTTAACTTTATCATACACTAATAAATATCTTTGAATAAAAAAACCCCCTACATTTTAAGTAGAGGGCCTTTGTTTATAATTTAATAAACCTTTTTACAAATCCAATCGCGTAAGGTAATACTTTCCACCCTACTAATACACCTACCCAAAACGGATAGTGTAAAACGAAATCTAATACTTCCATATTTAATTTAGTTTGGTTAAAAAATAAGTCAACTAATTCCGATATCGTATAAATAAGTATCACTTAAGTAGAATAAAAACAGTTAATTTCACTTTGTGTATATCATATATCATGTCAAAATTGCTCCTATACGAAAAAAAGTGGTCCCCGGTATTCGCACGTATCCGACCCGATTTTCAGCGAGCTCCTTTTGCCTAGTTACACGTAACTGTCTCGTGCAAAAAGTAATGAGCACAAGAATCCCGCAACGAACTTAATCATTGCGGGGTCGTGAGAATAACCTTAATACCTCACTCTTGCTAAAATAAAAATGAAAACATTAGAAAACCAAATCTAATTTCTTTTACTTATGTAGTTTGTGTACTTAGTGTACTGCGACATTAAATCATTTGCTTTAAGTCTTTGTTCAGATACTACCTCTACTCTGCTACCTATGTTATATTGTTTACACCACTCTATGAAATTGTTATCTCCCATAGTGTTATGTCTATCTATCTCTATTGTATTATACTTCTCTATGTCTATACTATCACTATTCATACTATTGTTTATTGAACTGAATTTATTTTTATTAAGATTGTCCGACTAAGCTTTTGCCTTAGCAGGGTGAGTAGCGAACACTTGCTTTAAGTAGTTGTCCTCATCTTGTATGTCTTGCTCCGTTATATTATTGTATCTCTCTAACAATTCTATTGCGGACCTGATTTCATCTAACTGTTCTGCTGCAGCCCATTTAGGTTTGCCGTCTTGCAGGCCTTTAATCTTTTTCATTAATACTATCTCGTCTTGTTTCAATTTCATTATTGCGTAATCCATTTTGCTTTTTGTTTTATGTGTGACCAACATGGTCTTAAATATTTATCTTCGTTTCGTCTTGCTTGCCTCTCATATGGGTTTCTACTATATGAGCCTGGGTACTTATCGTACTTTGTTAATATTGGTTGTAGTTGGTGTGTCCATTCGTGTATACAGGTCCCTATTAGTTCCCTTACATCGTAACAGTTGTTATAGTATATATGTACTTCATTATCCGTTGCATCATATTCACCACAATCACTATCCCACCCTATGCGGACTGACCATATGGGTTGATACTTTTTTCTATTATTTGTACCCATATGTTTCCGGCACCATCGCAATGCCATATTTGCTAACGCAACGGCATGCTTTCTCTCTAAACTTTCAATCTTTGTGTTTAAGTAAATCATTCGTGTTATTTCGTTATAAAAAAAGTGGCTCTATTGGGGAGCCACTTTGTTAACTATCAAAGCTTTCTTTGTAAAGTAAATCGGAGAATAACCTATTTGTAAAGTAACCAATATGCTTTTGATATAGAGCGGTGAGCTAGAATTGAACTAACTCCTATAATCTGGGAGACTATCATGCTTCCCGCGGGCTTTTACGTCCGTGTGGATACCATTACACCTTCACCGCTTCATTAGGACGAGGGAATGAAATTCAATATATTCTCGCTCACCATTAATTAGATGTATGTTGCTTTGTTGAATACATAGTTTTGTACTATACGACTTAAAGCGTATGTGAACTTCACTACCTCGAGCTAAATTATTTTACTGCACTTGCAGTATCCACTACTGGAGCAGTTGCAGTTGTATCAACAGCTACTGGAGCAGTTGAGTCAGCCTTAACTTCAGTTGAAGCAGGAGAACCACACGCTACCATACCAATAGTTAACACTAATGCCATAGCACCTACTTTAGCACTGCTTAAGATAGTTGATAATCTCTTTGCGTTATACAATGCTCTTGTGGTAAAGAAATCTCTCTTTTGTTCACTTTGAGTCGTTGCCGCTTCGTTTAAGTTGTTTACTAATTCTGTTACCTGATAATTCACCTTTGTACTAATTTTCTTAGCCATGTTCTTTTTTTGGTTGCCTTTAAGTTATTAATTGTTCAAGCTCCATTGAGGCGGCTTCCTTTTACCTCAGCTTCGCTTGTATCTTTATTGTTAATGTCTCTTTGTTATATACAATATACGACAAATTTTTGACATTACCAAATCTTATTTATCCGTATCTTCGGGTCTCTTTGCATTCATGTCTCTAAAATTAGCATCAACTAATACCTCTAATGCTGGTATCATATCGCTTAACTCTTTAGACGCAAGGACTTCTTTTTTATCCTTCTTACTTAATACATTTTTGATTAAGCTAGTCTCAAGCTTGTCCATTTTGGTTTCTACTTCTAACTCACCTATATACTTACGCACCGATGTTTCGTCAACAAAGATACGAGGCTTATCCATCTTAGGACCTGATAACTCAATGACTTCGTAAATGTGCTTGCCATCACCAAAGTTGAACTTCTTATTCTTTACTACGGCTTTATAACCTCTTTTACCTAATTTGATTTCGTTTGTTTTCTTACTCATATCTTTATTTTAATGTGTCGAATTTAATTCATAATGAAACTTTTGCAGTTGCTTTGTTTCGTATTGGTGTGCGGCAGCTTTACCTCTTATTACTTTAACGATAAACAATTCGTATACACTCTGTGTGTACTCTCTCATATCGTTATATAGTGCCCAATTCTTATTTTCTTTTCGTGCTCGACTAAAGTGTTTTTGTAATCTTAATTTAGCAGAGTAGTGGAATCGTCTACCTATTGCGGCAGTAATACCAATATAACTCTTACCATTTTCAGTATTGACTATTTCATATACTATGTGGTTTCTATCGTTTCGTTTCTTTCTATTCATACTAATTAATTTTATTTTACTATAATACCATATCCACCACTATTTGTGTTAGTTATAAACCAACTCCAATCTTCATCACTATAAAACCTTTCCCAATTCTTACCTTTACTCAATCCCTTACGACCATTGTATTTGATTACTTCAATGTCCTTTAAGTTTTTTCTAATCGTTGAATAATATCCGTTAAGACTTACCTTACCTAATTTATTATCTTCGGTTAGCATTTCGGTAATTACTTTTAACCACGATGGTTTCACTTCAAAATTCATTACATTGTATAAGTGTTTATATACTTTCGCAACCATTCGTTTGTTTGCTGAATCATATCCTACTTTATTTTCCCACGTTTCATTTGCTGAATCAAATCCGTCAAATGTATGTGGATTATGTGTTGGTGCGTTACTATTTTTATTCATTATTTACTTTTTATTTTGTTATAGATTGTATCTAAAATTGTTTTGACTAATGCGAATGTTATTATACTCGCGAGGGTTAATATTACTAACTCCCCTATTGATATCGTTTCTCTCATATTATCTTATTTGGTTTGACATGTTATGTAACACTTCATATAGTGTTGCAATCTTTTCTATTTTTTTATCACTCAATTTATTCATTGCAGGACAATCAGTATCTAATGCGATACCCATAGTGTATACAATGGTCTCTAATTGTTTCTTAGTCATTGTTAGTGATATTTGATTTTTTATATTCATATTACTTCATTTTAATTTCGTTCATAATGTTTTTTACTATTCCTATCGTCATTTTGGTATCGGTATACCCATCAATGAATGACTTAGCGTCTTTACGACTTACAAAGTATTTCCTAAATTTATTAGGACCTGATACTTTATATACTTCAAAAGATGTAGGTTCAAATCCTTCGGACTTCATTCTCATAACTCTTTTGACTTTCTTAATCTCATATAGAGACTTTTGGTTTACTTTACTTTTCATATTCTTATTTTTTACTTTACTAATTACGCTAATACAATATCCAATTGTTTGTTATTCAATTTCAATACTGACTTTAATTCTCTCTTACATTCAGCGATAAACCTTTTTTCAACCTTACCTAATTTAATAGGGTACGATGAAATAATTTGTTTAATCGTTGAACTTTCTTTTTTCAACATACCAAAAAACTTCATTTGTTTTTTCAATTCGGTATTATTACGAACCGCAACGATATGTTTACGACCCATAAAGTCTGTAAATTCAACCATTGATTTTGGTTTAACTGAATTACTCATTTTACTACTCGCGAAATTCCTATAAATAGGTCTCTCATTACGAGATGTGTTAAAAGCGGTTTCGGTAAATTCGTTTGTCATTCTACTATTCATATTATAATTTTTTACTATGTGAAGGGTCATTCTCTCAACCCAATACATAAAGATACGACAATATTTTATACTGGCAATGGATTGATGGAAAAGTTTTTATTGGCAATCAACGAGTTATGCCTATTACAAAAAATAATATATGTAACTGACTGATACTCAATAAAGAATTTTTGGTCTGTAAAACACTGATAATCAATGAGTTATACTAATGTACTGATTATCAACGAGTTACAAGTCAAGCTATAACTTTACCAAAATTGAATTTCGTAAAGGTATTACTTTACTTTATTAGATAATTTCTAACTTAGCTCCACGTTGAATTAAATAATATCTAATGAATCAACTGATATGTTAGAGGCAATCTAATACTGGCAAGAGTTTTGGCAATGTCAATAATTTTTCGTATCTTAATAGTTAGAGTGCACATCCGGCAATTCAATGGTGGCAAGGGTTTCATACGATATAAATTCACTTCAACAGAATAATTTCCTGTTAACTACTGCAAAAACAGAATTTCTTTTGGTCGTATTTATTTCTGCCCGTAAAAAAATCTTTGCTGTGTGCGGATGGGTGGGATATAAATTCATTCCCTGATATAGTTTTATAGTGTTTTAGTTTTATTGTAGTGTGTAAGTATGTAACGATTTTAATTTGATACATATAACCTTTTACCACTCTTTAACACTTATTACCACTTTCACCCACTAATTAACACTAATTTATTTATTTTGATATGGTATTGATTGATATACTATTTTTGATTGACTTCATATCCCAATTCATTCAATACTGAAATTGTGTAAGGTAAATTCTTTATTATTGTTCCTCTTATCGTATTTAGTTTTTGTTTACTAGCTTTCAGTTTCTGCTTATCCGCATTACTCAATACTAATACCTTTTCAACTATTTCTTTTTGTTTGATAGGTAACTCAATCGTTTGTGTACTCATTACTCCCGTATCCACACCTACATTGTATCTCCCGTCTCTCTCTTTTAATCTTTTATTCTCTTTAAATAATTTCTTTTGTATTTGTGTTTCGGTGGGTGGCATTATCTTATTGATTAAACTCCTTTCATTCACTTCAATATATTGTCCGTTATTATACATTGCAACATATCCAGGTTTGGTTGGTATCTTTTTACAATACATCCACTTGCCTTCCTTATTCTTATAACAAATCTTTTTATACTTTTTATCAATGTAGTAATTATTTACATTGGGTATTTGCATTACATTGTTTAAGTCTTTTAAGTGTTCATCATTCATTTGTTTCTTATTCATACCTTTATTTATTTATCTTGTCTACTCTTATATATTATGTATATCAGTAGTATTAGTAGTGTTATTCTTATCATTATCAATGTTAATGTTTGCTGAATTTATTTTATCTCGTTATTCAAAATCGTTTTATATTACCTTTCGTTTTGTTTTACTTCTATTCCTTAATCTATTTGTGTTATCCAATAGATGTTCATACTTTGTATTTGTTATACCTATGTAATCCTTTATTCTTTGTATGTCCTCTTTTGTATTGTATATCCTCTCGTATGTAACTCTTAAATGAATTTCGTTTATTCCATTCATGTAATCAATTGCATTATTTATCCATCCCTCAAAATGTTTTATGTCTATTTCGTTTTCTATTATCCATTCATCACTTACTTCATACCCTCTTCTCCATTCCTTTCGTTGTACTGCTTTGGTATGTGATATTGAACATTCTCTTACATCGGTTCTCGTCAATCCAATTATCTTGTCCCAATTACTGAAATCAATATCTATTCTATTTTCAATTTCACTAATGTTATATTTTACTACAATATCGTTTCCTTCAATGGATTTATTATTCCATATTGGTTCGTGTATCATTTTATATCCCAATTCCAATGCCAACCATTCATTTAATTGATACCCACCACTTCTCGCCAATGCAATAATTAATATTCTCATACTACTTACTTATTTGTCCATTTCACTTTCAAATGATTTCATTGCTCTTTGTAGATTATCCATATCCGGCGTATCAATCTTTTCACCTTTGCTAACGAAACCTATTGTGAATATCGCAAAGATAATTCCAATACTAAATTCAACTATCCTTTCGTTATATAGTGCATCTTCACTCGCCGTTATTCCGTTGTGCGTTGTAATTTCTAATCCTAATAAGGTTTCTCGTTTACTAAATAAACTCATTCCTAATTCTACTCTCATATTACTTTGTTTTATTGTCATTGTTAATAGTTTCGTTTGTCGCAAATAGAATAAATAAACATCCTACTGCCGTTTCACCTATCCACATATTTAATGCTCCTAAGAAAAATGCCGTTGGCACTAATACTAAATTCCAAATCCTTTTTAACCTTTCCATTTTATTTTTGTTTTATTATTTGTTAATTCTTTATATACTACTATCAATGATGCTACTATCATAATCATAAAAATTGTTATTGTTATTATTTTCATACTATCTTATTTTGGTTTTGCATGACTATCAAAAAAATTTCCTAATTCGACTTGCCCCCCAACCCCCGCCCCTTTGTTATTAAAATGGGCCGTTTGAATAAAAGGGATTATTTACTCCCTGTGCTTTTGGTTTAAATCTTACTATCAATGCTTCGAATATTAATGCAGTCAATTCTTTTGATTTTAATTTTCTACCTTTTATCCATTCTCTGCCGTATTGTGTAATATCTGCTCCATCCCTTAATACTACTTCATATTCAACTGTACTTGTTCCATGTCTAAATATCTTTATTGTATAAGGTATGCCGTTATATCCCACTCTAAAACAATATTCATTTTGGTTTTCGGTTACCTCACCTATCATAAACTCTTTATAATTATGTGACCAACTTTCTAATTTTTTATAGTTCTTTATTGTCAAACTCATATACTAAATAGTTTTGTTCTTTGTGTGTTTCAACTCTTGTCGGTTTTGTTTGTAGTAAACTATCTGCTGACAATTGGATTTCATTTTTAACAATCATTTCAATTGTCCTTTGCATGTATATTATTTTCATAGTCAATTTTACTTTTTATTAAAAAAACTTTCTGGTAAAACTTGTATGTTTTCCTTTTGCTCCATAATCTTATTCAATGCGTATTTAATTCCTTTTGATATTCCTTGCGTATGCACTCCAGCTTCATGCTCCAATTCATCTGCATATTCATACAATATATCAATCACACTTTCTTTTATTAAGACATAATTTTTGTTATTCATTTTATATAAATTTCAATATTGCTAAATCTTTTTGTTTTGCTTCAACCATAATGTCCACACCCATATCGTATGTATTGGGGATGGTTGTAATATAATCGGAATGTGCTTGGGCTTTAATTTTTGTATTGTTTTCATGTAATGCTTTACTTTCGGAATAATGAACTGCCGGTGTTATACCTTTCGGCCACGTTGTAATTGCTAATGCTAATGCATCTCGTTCACTCAAATCTCCTGTGTTAAATGTGTGGTGGTGATAATCAAATACAATAGGTATCTTTATTGCATTGTGTATATACATTAAGTCTTTAACTGAATACATACTTGCTTTGTCATCGTTTTCAATTGTTAGTCTTGTCTTAACTGAATTAGATAGTTTGTCAAAGTTAGTTATAAATCTATCCATTGCACTTCGTTTGTCTCCATACACTCCGTTGCAATGTATATTAATTTTGTTGTAAGGTGTTTTAGATAAGTCCATTGCGTCCATAATTCTGCCGTGCACTTCTAAATCTTTAATCGTATTCAATACCACATTTTCTTTTGGTGAAACTAATACATTAAACGGACCGGGGTGAAATGATAATCTTTGTTTATACATTGTTGCCTTTGCACCACATCTTTGTAGTATCTTTTGTATTTCGTTCCAATCTTTAAGGTCTGTAAATTCGTATTCGGTTGCCCACGGAAACATCTCACTACTCATGCGATACATTTTAATTCCGTTTTGTTCGTTCCAATCTATAATCTTTTCTAAGTCTGCAACATTCTGCAATACCAAATCCGATACATAGTCAACTCCCTTTGCTATGAAAGTTCGTTTAACCATTGTTCTATTCGTTGTAATCTTTTTACCTAATGAAAGGTTAATACATGCATATCCTATACTCATATAGTAAATATACGACAAATTTTTCACTTTACCAAATTAGATAGTCTGCATGCAAATGATAATCTTATCAATCGTGTCAAACTCATTCGTATTTAACCAAAGCGTTTTACTATTGTATTCCATAACATACATTCCGTTGTCGGTTTGTTCTCTATATAGTAATATTGTTTCGTAATTTGGTTTGCCAACTGTTGCGTATCCTAATGTAAATTCATAATACGATTTTTCCTCTTTAACTCCAATAACATTAAATACTTCGTTGTAAGTTTCACCTATTATAGTTTGTATGTTTTTAATTGTTAACATGGAAAATTATTAATTGTTTTATTTGTGCACAAAATAAATCTAAATTGTGTATGTCTGAAAATTTCAAATGTAATAAATAGTTTCCGTATGATAATTTATATAAACCTCGTCTACCTTTTATACGATTAAGTTTTAAGTCTCTACATCCACCTTTACCATCTATTAAACTGATATGATAATTTGTATGACCTAATACCATTGACTTAACACGAAAGGTATATCCTATCGGGTATCTAACTATTTTGTCTAAATTATTTATTGTTAGCATATTGTATTTACTTTTTTTATTTGTGCTAATAAACTTTGTGTAGTTTGAACCATTTGTCCGTATGGTATTGTATTTCCACTATTTAACGAACTACTACGGGGTGCCGATGTTATTTGTATTTTCAATATTTCATCCACCATTTCCTCAAATGTTTGTCTGAAATTTGAAATAGACTTCATCATTTGTTTATTCATTTTACGACTTGCACTAAATTTATTATCATCCCACATTGATATAAAAAATATACCATCTGCAGTATTTTCACCTACTATAAATTTATGTTGCGGTGTCAATACTGATAATTCCCATTTTGGTTTTTGTGGTAAGTTTAAGTTTAATACAGTTGCTTCATACTTTGTTTCATTTGCATTGTGCATTGGATTAACTATTGTATATCCTTTGTATGTATATCCACTTATTTTTTCCCAACCTTTTATTTTCATTATGATACTTTTTCGTTTACCCACTCAATCATTTTGTTTATCAACTTGCTCCTATCTTTTATCAATTCAATAGAAAATTCATCAATCGTCATCTTACCAGATTTTAATATGGTAACTTCAACTTTGTTGTTTTTTATCTCATCCTCTATTTGAAATATAGTAGATTGACTATTGTAATCTTTTGTAGCTATAAATTCATAAAAGGTATATGCAACATTTCCATAATCTTTTACTTTAGCTTTGTGACCCATGTAGTTTATATCAATCGTTGACTTATCTAAACATAAATTCTTTGTGTTAATCTTTTCAGGATTACTTATTTTCAAATTTGTTATTTTCATTTTGTTATTATTTAGTGCACATGATAAATGGTCATATCCATCCAGATAATCATAATCTATATCCGATGTATCTTTACCACAATATCTGCAAGTCCAACTCAATGTTTATACTTTTTCTTTTTTCTTTTGTTAGGTATTGTTATTGTTATACCCATTCCACTTTCATCTGCCCAGCCTATATCATATGAACTATAAACATATAATTCAATCTTACCTTTCTTTATTAAACTCTTTTGATAATATACCATTTGATAGGTAGTATCATAAACTTGTGCTGATACTGATAATGGAAATAATAAAACTAATAACCATTTCATATATTACGAATTTCCTCCAATGTCAAATTCATCCTCCCACTCCTTTGTAGTTTTGGGTTTTCTTTTTTGAGATACGGGTTTTTTCCCACTCTTTTCTTGTATCCAATTATGCATAAAATCAATAGCCGGTGTTTCACCTTCTGCTTTATGTTCCATTTGATAATCGGTTTGTGTTTTTGGTTTACTACCTATTGTGCCCATTGTATCATTATTTATTGAACTTGTTGGGTCTAAAATTGGATAGGCTGATGATGTATATTCCATATCATAATACCCGCCATCCTTTTTAATTTGATTGACTAATTGGTTTCTACCTTGTTTTGCTCCTACTAAAAATCCAATACCAAATACGATAATCAATACAATTAGTGTTATTATAATTTCCATAACTTATTTATTTTTCAGTTTACTTATTTGTTTTTCTATCCTTTCAAATTTTTCTTTCAATACTTCTAACCTAACACTTCTACCCCACTTACCTAACCAATTGACACCCTGGAATTTTTCCCAATATATAATTTGTTCTTGTAGTTCTTTTTTTCGTTTGTAGAGTGCCATAACCTTTTCGGATTTCATTATTTATTCTTTTGTATTGTCAAATAGTAATTCCATTTTAACCAACTAATTGCTATTCCAAATGCCGGTGTGAATGCTCCCTTGCCTAAAAAGTATTTCTTACTATACCATACTTTAATAAAAGGTAATACATTGACTACATCTTTATTTATTTGTGTTGCGTTGTTTGCTATAAACCATTTTTTCATAATTCTGTTTTTTGTTTTGCGTGTTTAATTTGTTCGTTTTGTGTTTCCACTTTTGCTTTATACATCATACGAATAATATTACCCAATTTTTCATCGGTAACACTTTCATCTATTATAATTTCTTTACGAATGGTTAGGGTTTGTTTTGCGTCCTCTGCCCATTCTATTATTTGTTTTGCGTATCTTTTATCCATTATATATCGGTTGGTAGTATTGTTGTTTTGTGTGCTTCGTCTCCAAATATACGGAAACTTTTTACAATTCCCAAATCTGTAATTGTTACTGCTTCGACTTCTATTCCCCACCTAACTACATATTCTTTTACTTTGTTAGTTATTGTTTCGTTTACATCCACTAAGTCATCCCATGTTGTCAACTCCACCACATCTCTAATCATTCCCTGTGTCGTATCAATTAGGACATCGTTTGCGTGCATCACTCCCAATAGGTAAGTTCTAATATTACTTACTTTGTATCTGATAATTGATTTTAATACAATACTTTCATCGTCTAATGTGGTTAAAGTTTGTGAGGGTAAATTGACTGACTGAGTAATAACAGGACATTCAATAATAGAATCAAAAAATGGTATCTTAAAATGAATACCAGGATATAATACTTTTATAAACTTTCCAAATCTTAACTGTACTGCACCATTCCATTGTTCTACAATAACAAATGGCAATATATCCATACTAAATCTAACTAATAAATCTACTAACTTATCAAACATAACTTCTTTTTAATACTTAAATATACGACAAATTTTTGACATTACCAAATAAAAATGGGACATCACAATTTGTGACATCCCATTTCGCATGGCATGCAAGAATTTTATGTATGTCTACGATAGTTTTTCTTTTTTAATTGTTCACTTCTCGTTTTGTTCACCATCGCTTTACGATTGGTTGCTTTCGCTTGTTTCTTTGTTATCATTTGTTATTATTTGTAATTCTTCTATTAAATTCACGAATAAGTATTCCTGTGTTTGATGAAATTTTAATATTTTTTCAACTCCGTAATACTTTTTTAATGCCTCTGCATATTCACCCGTTACTTCTTGTGTAAATCTTTGTATTGGTAATCTCTTTATAATTTCGTATAAGTCTTCACCAACTTTTGCCGTTTCTATTTTTCTCATTATTTCCAAAAGATTTGTACTAATAAAATACTTGCTGCTAATAACAAACAAGTTAATGTTTTTAGTGTCAATGGTTCTTTGAATAATATCATACTCAATGTTACGAATATAATAATACCAATACCAAATCCAATTAATCTACTTGGCCACAATTGACCATCACCCCATGCAACTAAATGTTCTACTGATTTAATATACAACCATGTTGATGGTAATGCACTCAATAAAACTAATATTGGGTACTTTTGAAACCATCCGTATTTTATACTACCTTGTAATTGTAAAAAGGACAATACCTGCCCAAAGATACCATAAAAGATACCTTGTAATAACCTATTCATTTTGTTTTGTTTTAATAATCCTCATCCTCAAATGATAATGCATCTGCTGCTGCATCATCTTCATAAATTTCATCTTCAATCAATTCTAATCTCTCATAAACATTATCAATTAATGGATGTGATACACCATCTTTATCTATTGCTTTTAAGTCCTCTTTTATTTGATTTACCAATTTTAATATTTGTTGTTTCATTTTTTAGGTTTTCAATAAGTATATACAAATCACGAATTTTGCCACATTGTTCGTATTCCTCTATTGATAAAAAATATTTCATTGCTTTATCCAAAGTAATTTTAATATTTTCCCTTTTAACTATGAACACAATATTATCATAATAATTTGATACCATTATTGCCTGTATGCTATCTAAATTTTCTTTGATTAATTTTTCGGAATATCTGATTAACTCCGAAAATATTACATATCTATTTTGCTCCAACCATTCGGGAACGGATTGATTTTCTAAATTTATATGCAATATAATTGGTTCTGCTTTCATTTAAGATAAATATGTATTCTTTCGTTTTAATTGAATATCAATTTCACTTATAGTTGTGCCAATTTTGCATTGTTTTTTATACCAAAAATACAAATCTTCCAATGTTCCTTTACCTCGACTTCGTTCCATTGCTTTATCCCACAAATCCTTTCCGAACTCTTTTGTAAGTTCACTTCGTAGTTTCCACAATAACATCTGCTCATCTTTGTTTGCTTCAAATTCTAACTTCAATGCTTTAACTCGTTTCATTTGTGATGCTTCCAATGCAGCCTGTATTCTATTCCTTTCATCCGTTCCACCATAATTGTCATATGCCTGTTGATACACTTTGTGTTGCGTTTCTCTCATTTCAATTGCTTCACTAAACATATATGAATAGTTAAAATCTCCGTTACGAATTTTTAATAACAAAGGTGCGTCTGCTTTTAATGGTTTATTGGGTCTCCCCTTTGTCCACCATCGAAATTTGTTGTAACCCATATTCTTTTATTTTTTCTTCTATAAACTCAAAACATTCACTTGGACCCGATAAGGCATCATAACTACGATAGTTCTTAATAAACTTTTCTAAACCAACATTATCTAAATGTCGTTCTAAGTCTTTAACACTTGTAAGGTAGCAATGATTGAATCCCATTAGTTTTTATTGTTTCTTTTTTTAGAATTCATTTTCTTTTTCACTTCACTTTTATATCGTTCGTTTGCTTCAACTAACTTTTCATTTGCTACCCACGAATCACCTTCAAATAAATCTCCGTCATCTTCTGGTTCATCTCCCCATTCAAAATGTGCTTTACCATCAAATCCACCATCGTTTGAAAATTCATCTTCATCCTCTTGTGTTGCTCTATAATGCAATCCTTCGTTTCCATTTTGACCTATGATATCCATTCTTTTTTCACTTTCATCTATTTGACCAAAGAAATCATTTTCCAATTCACCACTTTCATATCCCTCACTATCTTTTTTTGATGCTTCATATCCTTGCCAAAAAGAATTATGATGCCTTAATTCATTATCATCATCTTCAAATTTCCATGCTTCTAATTTTTCTTTTAAGTCCTCTGCATCCGTTTCGTTGTATTCAACAGCTCTTTCTGTTACCCAATTCTTAAATGAGTTTTCGTGATAACCCATACCAATAATTAAAGTTTGGAATACATCCATTACTTCATCTAAGCTCAAATCACTATGGTCAACTTCTACTGTTATTTTTGTTCCGTAGGTTTCTGCTGTAAATTTTGATGCTTTGTTCATGTTTGTTGTAAAATTACTATTCATTGTTTTTGTTTTTATCTTTTATAAATTTTTCGTATCCTTTTTGTTCGTTCTCTTTTGCTATTTGCTTTACACTATCGTAGTCAAATTCGGTATTGGATATTGCTGCTCCAATACTTGCAAACTTTTTTGTTTTATAACTACTCAATGGTGATGTGTATTGTTTTAAGTGTAATGCTTTTGCATCTAAATACTCAAATAATTCATCATCAGACATTTTTTTTATTTCTTCGTCTGTTTTGTTGAAATCCATTTGTATTTGTTTGTGCTGATTGAATTAATTTTTCTATTTCTTCTTGTTTTTCAGTTATGGTTTTATTTACCAATATTTCAATACTTTCTTGTGCAGCATCTGTTGATATTTTGTATAAATCTTCATCTAAAATAACCAATTCATTTTCATCATTATCTTTTAATTTTTTTAAAATAAAAATTTTTAGATATTTTTGAAAAATAGTTTCATCTATACCAGAATATTGTTCAAAGTATCCATCAATTTTTAATTCTTTTGTAATTTTGGATGCTATATCTATTGCCTCCGTTTCTAAATCATTATTCATCGTCATCATATTTATCAAATTGAAAATCTTTGTTTGCTGAATATAGTATTTCACCATCTTCATTTACACTCATATTCAATGCACCTCTGTCTACCAAATTCTCAATTGTTTTACCTATTGATTTGTTAGATACACTTTTACAAACTTCTAAAAATTCTTTATCAGTTAGAAGCATATTATCTTCTTGCTCCCACTTTCTTTGCATTGCAATTTGTAGAGCTCTCTTTAATGGTATTCTATCTATGAATTGGTGTTCCTCAAAAAAACCATCCTCTTCTAAACTATTTACCATTTCATCAGAGATTTCAATTATTTCACTAAGTATTTCCATTTTGTTTTGTTTGTTTATAGTTTTCTGTCTCTTCATCGGGTGTTGGTAGATAACTAGATTTGTAATATTCATCGTCATACTGAACTTCATCTGGAAATATAGAATGACTTTGAACATTTCTCCACTTCCAATATTCTTCGTTCATTTGTTCTTGGGCAATATATTGTTCGTATAAAAAATCTTCATCACCACCAATAGAACCTGTCAATTGCTGTTTCATAAATTCGTTGTTTATCTTACTCATAATTATTTTCTTTTAGTAAATATACACTAATTATTTGTTATTTCAAAATTATTTTTTGATATTTTGTTATAGAGTCTACTTTATATTTTTCCGAAAGTCCATCCGTTTCATACGGATACCAATATTTTACTTTGCAAGTAATAATCATTGTATCACCTTTCATTTCCCACATAGGAGCAATGACTGTATTTATCTCACCCGTTTGTAAATCACTTTGAGATGTTTTATTTATTGTAGGGACAATTGCGTTTACATTTGAAATCAATGCGGGTAATTGTGATGTTGTCAATTGTCCAGTATATTCGTTAAAATAAGTTTTAGTAAATTTGACAATAGTATCATCTTTATTTATCCACCAATACAAATTGCTTTCCCATTCGGCCTGTTCACTCGGTCTGGGTGCAATTCCATTGAATAATATTTTACCCGTTATTCTATGTAAGTTTTGTGTTTCCATTGAATACAATTTAAATATCGAATAACCATTTTGGTCTTTTAGTAATCTTGTATCAACAATTACATCTACATTGGGTTTTTCCAAAGGTTTCCATATTCTAATAGAATTGACTTTTTTAAATTCAACACTATTATCATATATGTCTACATCTTTACTACAACCCATAAGTCCTGCTGCTATAAGTGCAAATAATATACATAATGCTAATAGAGCACTAAGTTTTAAATCTTTTTTATCACTTTCTTTACCTTGCATTTTATTTTGTTTTAAGTTGTTTAATATGTTTACATTCCGTTCCTGTGTATCTATAAGATGGACAATCACATTCCCAATTATCATTATCGTCAGTCACATTGTATTGAACATTCGGATTCTTTGAGGATTGAATTTTATACTTTTTAGTGTCCGATAATCCTTTGTCCTTTAATTTTTGTTTAATCAAATCATCTATTGCATCATTGGTAGACCATCCTGCTCTATTCTTTCTAAACTCCGAAAAGAAATATTGGTCATCAAATAATGCTTCCAATACTTTTACCGATATGTCCTCGCCTTCACTACTTGCTACATCATATAAGGTGTGTTCAGGTTCTTTTACAAACTTACCCGTATCGGCGTAATCACCTGCGACAACAATGTTATCACCTGCCCAGCTACCTATGATATCGTTTTCACTATGTAAGTCTCCACCACCTCTACCATTTCCGTCAGCAAGTAATATCGCCAAACCGGCTAATACACCACTTGCGGACATACTAAATTCCATTAACTTACTACCATCACCAAATGTGTGAGGTGATATGTATTGTTTCTTTTTGATATTTACTATCTTATAATATTGTCCCATGATTATTTCTTTTTTCGTTTGTCATACCCAACTGGATAATAACTTACTCCATCCAAATTGATATTAAATATTTTGAACCCATTATCTTCATCTTTCACTTCTATTGCTTTTTCAGCATGTTGAGACCAGACTAATCCATCTAATACGATACGACCATCTTCTAATCTTCTAAATTCATTCATTTGTGTTGTTACTGTTTGTGCCATGTTGTTTGTTTTTATATTTTGTATAATTTAATTTTGTTTAATTTTGTTTGTTTGTCATCTGGGTTAATGAGAATGTCAATTCGTTTTTTATATCGTTTGTTCATTACATCCTTAACTACATATGTCCCACTATACTTACCTGCTCCTTCAATACGAACCTTACTACCAAACTTTAATTTTCTTTTAAGGTCTCTACTGACTGCAATTATTTTATGTCTCTTTGCATTCTTTATGTCAATCTTAAAACCACTTGCTGTGATATTTGGTGTTGAGTCCGTTTCGTTTTCACTTGCGGTGTATGTGGTTAGTGTAACAATATCAGGTACTATACCCTCTATCATTTTACTTATTTCCTTTTCTTTCATTTCCATTTCGTAAGGTAAAAATACCATTACGATTGAAAGTAATATATTGTAATTCATAATCATAACTTTAATTTTGGAATGTTCCCACTCTCATTTCTTGTTCAATAATCCATTTTATATGACTGACAAATTCATCTTTTGTTTGCATCATATCACTACTTAATAAATGGTCTTGGAATATATAATTTCCTGTATTACCTTCACCCAATACACATTTTTTCATACTATAACAATCATGCTCCCATTTTAATTCAAATAGAACCACATAATCACCCAATATTCCACCATCAGGAAATACCCATACCCAACTACTTTTTTCTTTATTTTGTAATAGGTCTAAGTCAGTATGAAAGTTATGTCCATGTATTTCAAAATCTACTGCATCTATTGTTTCAAAGTTTTTTGGTCGTCTCATATTATTTAAATTTATTGTCTATAAAATCACTTTGCATTTGTTTTACTCTAGCTATTTGCTGACAAAATATTCTTATGTCTTTAATATAATGAATTGGTAAATGTAATTCTTGAGTAGAACAATGTAATGTATACCAAGATGTATCGTGTGGATATTTATCTAATTCCATATGCCAATCACTACCATGCATTCTAAATGTAAACACATATCGTTTATCCTCATCTTTTATATTGACTCCCCATACTTCATCACCCATTTGTTTTGCTAACATTGTTTCAAACTTGGAAGCTAAATCAGGTGATATTTCAAATTTTAATCTCATAACTTATAATTTTCTTTTATGTCTTTCTTCAAATTTGTCCTCTACTAATTGTGCTGCTTTATCATAACCTTTATCTTTTAGTAATATGATTGCAAACATATCAGCGGACATTTCATCATCATC